>Ga0315913_1002906_pt1 | contig 20382 bp, 11 predicted proteins | sample MpolsnodulesMG_FD_207736 | JGI IMG/M metagenome (GOLD analysis project Ga0315913, IMG submission 207736) | Medicago polymorpha root nodule microbial communities from Los Angeles, California, United States - small nodules | ecosystem: Host-associated > Plants > Roots > Nodule | place: USA... | reverse complement strand
ATTAAAATTTAGAAAATAATTAAAAAAATTGGTGGTGGCAAAATGGGAAATATGCCATAAAAATGAGGAGTTGGCACCAACCACATCCCACCAAATAGGAAAATACAAAAAAAGCCCCTCATAGGGACAAAATGGTAAAATCATAGGGATTAATATTTAATATATAGTAATAGATATTAATAACTTCAATTCATAATAATCACAATCTTTTCATTTTGTGTGTGACAGGTGTGATATCATGTTGTTTTCATCATGAATTATCCCTAATTCATGTAGCGATACATGAATTCATACATGAATCAATTAGCAGTACTGTAACAGCAACATGTTTTATCGTGACTTAAGTCACATTTGTTGTAATTTTAGTGTGAGTTAACTCATGCAGGGACATTATAGTCATTTCAGTTGAGAATTAACATTTTTTGTTGGGTAAAGAGCATAATTCGATTATGAATGGAATTGGCCCAAATGATTATCAAAACTCAATATTAATATTGTGATTGGTAAAGTCACTTTTGTAATAAGACACATGTCCATGATGTATGTAAGACAAGTTGCATTTCTCTTGTAATGTAAAGTGGCAAAATGGATAGTTGCGTGCATTGACAAGTTGCAAGATATATGAGATGCAAGTGACATGTTGCATGCCCGGTGTTTTGCATGGAAGACAAGTGACTTGTTGCATGTATGGAACTATGAGAGTGAGAGGAAAAATATATAAAAAAATATAGTTTCTCTTAATGTTCGTATTCTCCTATTTTAAGAGAGAAGGTAATTTATCTTTCAGTATATTTAGAGAGGTCTCGTATTCTCCACATAAATATTGTTTGTTAATATTTTATTAGTCTGATACCCAACGATTTTTGGAATAGCGTGGAAAGTGGAATATTTGTTGATGTGCTTGTCATAGTTGCTTCAGAAGATTGATAGAAATAATAGAGGCAGTGTGGAGGTTGAAATATTGGCATAGGTTTATAGAAGAGCTTGGCATAGGTATAATGAAGGGTTGTGATGTTGAGCAGTAATGCAGACAAATTAACGATAGTTGGAAAGGAGAGGATCCTCTCGAGTAGTAAACTCTGCAGTTATTGATCCCAGTCATTAATTATGTTCTCATTCTATTTATATAATATTAAAAAAATGCATTCTCTCATCTCTTCAATAAAGGGTTCAGATCATACATAAGGAGAGAAAAAATACAGAAAAAAACAATCCTTTCTATTTTTAATATATTAAACAAAGCAATCCTAAGTCACTAAATTTATGAAAGTATTCGTCAATTTTTTATTTATTAAAGTAACAATGAGGGGCATAAATTAACAAACACAAAATAAACAAAAATCATTTAAACTTGAATTAAAATTAATCCTTCTTAAGTTAGGGGTTTAATCCACGTCTCTTAATTACGTATGAAGAAATTTTATTAAGAATGGAAGAACTCATCTTGTGTGTCTTATAAGTTTTTCGATAGGGACTAATCACAATTAAATGACAATGAAAGTTTTATATCAATAACATGATAACTTGAAAATATTAAGCCTTTTGTTATTTCTTATTTTAGTTTTATGAGATTTAGAGTAAGCGTTGAAAAGAGGGTGTTTCTAACACTCTTTTTAGACAAAATTAGTGTAGAAAATAAAAAGAATTTTTATTGTTCACCATAAACTTAAAAAGAAATATGATAAAAGTATAGTGCATGCATTAATTAATGGTTTAAATATGTTTTTAGTTTATTAAAGTGTTCATTATCCCTTCTATTTTTTTTTAAATGATCCGAGTCCCATATTGTTTTTGGTCAAGTCCTAGTCACATACTTTTAATCCTTATCGTTTTGATTGAGTTCTTCTAATATATATTTTTTGTTCATACAGCAGTTGGTTTGTGTTCATTTAATCTCTATATGGCATGGTCAACCAAAAAGAGTATAATAGAAAAATAATACATTAATATAATTAGAACCATTTCCTTTAGAATAATAATTAAATTTGTACTATATATAAAGGGAATAAAAAAAAATGTGTGTCTTTTTTCTTTTCAACTTTACCCTTTTATATAAAGTATTTTGTTTACAATATAATCATTCTTTTTTAATTAAATAATCAATTTTTTTAAATACCAATGCTTTTATATAAAAAGATGCTAGGTTTTTTAGTATAACATTTTCTCTTCCAATTTTATCGTTCACTCAAACCTTATTTTTGACCATTTTATCATTTCGTACTAATCAAATACCTTAATTTGTTTTAAATAGTTGAATAAAATTATAAAATAAATTATTATTTTAATTGACAAAAGTGGAAAGATGGATAAGTAGGTGTCCGTTTTGACGCCAATGATTAATAATATTTTTTAAAAAATAACTAGTGATTAATAAAGTTTGTTTTACTAATTTATTTAAAAAATAATACATGCATTAGTTTATGGTATAAATATGTTTTAGCCCTTCTATTTTTTTCTTCTATAATTGAAAAACAAAAATAAAGTTATACCGTAAGAACATAAACAAAAAAGAGGATCCAAAATAAAAATATTGCAAGAACTGTTGAAACATAAAAAGTCAAATGTAAAAAAATGAGCAGTTAGATAGAAAAACATATTTAAACCTTGATCTTTTGACTAAATATAGTAAAAAAAAAAAAGGATTTATTTTATTTAATTTTAGTTTGTCTCAGGGCTGCCATCTAGATTTATATATGCTTACCATCTTGGTTTTTTTTCTTTCGGTGGTGGCCGGGGTAGTTGCATCTATGACGCATTCTGCAACAATAAAAAAATCGATATGCTCGCTCGTTGTCCGCATAATTCATTACAGTAGGCAAATCTCAAAGATATATGAAGTCTATTTTTATAAAAAAAAAAATGATGTACACCCTATATGAGTGTATAAACCATGAAAGAAAGGAAGAAAAAAAGTGATATGATAAATATAATATGTTAATGGTGTGATAAGAGGAGAAAGATAGAAATAAAATGAGATATGAAATGAATGTATGTAATTTAAAGGAATATTCATCATGTTGGTTCTATAACTCACTAAAATGAAAACAAAACTATTACGCAAAATACAAAAATGGGTGACCTATAAAGCATGTAGTTGAAAGTTTTATCCTACGGTGCATATCAAAAACTACCAAAAACAACATGCTAGTTTGATGATGATGAACATCTGTAATGAATGGTAAATGAAATTTATAATTGAATCTCAACAATTGTGATAATACTCTTCTCTAATTATATTCGGTGAAAAATGCAAAATACAAATTACATTGAAAAGGGAAATTAAGGAATCTTCTTTAATTTAAGAAAGTAAGGAGAAAAACAAGTGGATAATTCTAAAAGAGATGATTGGTATGTGGTCATTGACTGCCTCATCCTACTATATGCCAACCTTCCTTAAACACCCTCAATTGGCATATCTTTGGTTAGGGAACTTACCCCTCTTTCCCCTTCCTAGCTCTTGAGGTTGAGTCTGAGGAGCAGCTACCACCCTTCCTAGCTCTTGAGCCTGAGGAGCAGCCACCACCCTAGCTCTTGAGGTTGAGCCTGAGGACCAACCACCTCCCTTCCTAGCTCTTGAGGTTGAGCCTGTGGAGCAACCACCGCCCTTCCTAACTCTTGAGGCTGAGGTTGAGGAGCAGCCAGCACCCTTCCTAGCTCTTGAACCTGAGGACCAACCACCACCCCTTCCTAGCTTTTGAGGTTGAGCATGAAGAGCAGTCACCACCCTTCCTAGCTCTTGAGGCACCCTTCCTAGCTCTTGAACTTGAGGACCAGCCACCTCTCTTCCTCGCTCTTGAGGCTGAGCTTGAGGAGCAGTCAACACCCTTCCTAACTCTTGAACCTGAGGACCAGCGACCACTCTTCCTAGCTCAGGAGGTTGAGCCTGAGGAGCAGTCACCGCCCTTCCTAGCTCTTGAGGCACCCTTCCTAAATCTTGAACTTGAGGACCAACCACCACCCTTCCTAGCTCTTGAGGCTGAGCTTGAGGAGCAGCCAACACCCTTCCCAACTCTTGAACCTGAGGGCCAGCGACCATCCTTCCTAGCTCTTGAGGTTGAGCCTGAGGAGCAGCCACTGCCCTTCCTAGCTCTTGAGGCACCCTTCCTAGCTCTTGAACCTGAGGACCAGCCACCGCCCTTCCTAGCTCTTGAGGCTGAGCTTGAGGAGCAGCCACCACCATTCCTAGCTCTTGAACCCGAGGACTAGCCACCACCCTTCTTGGCTCTTGAGGTTGACCCTGAGGAGCAGCCACCGCCCTTCCTAGCTCTTGAGGTTGAGCCTGAGGAGCAGTCACCACCCTTCTTAGCTCTTGATCTTGAGGAGCAGCCACCACCCTTCCTAGCTCTTGAGCTTGAGGACCAGCCACCACCCTTCCTAGCTCTTGAGGCTGAGCTTGAGGAGCAGCCAACACCCTTCCTAGCTCTTGAACTTGAGGACTAGCCTCCACTTGCCTTGTAGCTTCACCCAAATCTGTTATAGTATTATTCGCTTCCACAATGTTGTCCATACTCGGTACAACATCATTAACTGCATTATTCATCTGAGGAACATGCATTGGTGATTGTTGTGGATTATGATGTTCTTGTTGCTGAGGCAATGCATTACTATTATTCGTTATCAAGTTTCCAAGACCAATTGCATGATCATGATCAGCTATATAATATTCAATTGGAAGTTGTTGCTCCCATGTTGCATATCCATGATGTAGGTTGGTGTTGGGCTGATGAGGAAAATGCCTTGGTATCAATTTTATGGGTACTTGTTGAGAACTACAACCATATGCCATTTGATATTGTTGTTCTGCATCATGAGAATTGTGAGACCACTGTGATGATTTCAATACAATAGCATGAGCAGAAGCATCATAAGCTTGAAAATAAAGTTGTGAAGATCTATCATGTGAACTGTCGGATCCCGCAACCATGAGAGCTTGCTCCTGTCCTTGTTGATGTTTATTTAAATACAGTCGATACTTCTACAAATCAAAATATATAACAATATAAATTACAGTTTCAAAAGGCTAGTGTTAGTGTACATTAAATAATAAATAGTGTACAATCTATCGTCTTGGTTTAATTAATGGTATGGAAACAAGATTGATATCTATGTTTAATTTCATTCAAAACAAGCTTCAGCTTGATTAAGTATTATGACATTTAATTTGAATGACTAAGAAAACTTTATAACTGAACAAATCAAAATTTTGAGTTAGCTCCTTTTCAAGGTAAACTGGTAATATATATCTGAATGACAGTTAAAGACTAAGGGCATCTTTAACGCAAGTTGCTTATTTGATTGCTTAAAGCTAAGGGATGCATCTTATTTCATGTTTACCACTGGAGTACGCCAACATGGCATTGCTCATTGCTTAAAACTAAGCAACGTTGCCTAAATAAGCAACAACAGGACTGGATTGCTTATTAATAAAAAACTATTTATATGCCTCGGTAGCAGCACACAAATGAACATGTCTATGCTTGTAGAAGAATTGGAGAGAGAAAGTGTCAAAGAAAAATTGTTTGTTTTTTGGGTTGAAATTAAGAGACGAACAAGTGAAATCTCAATAGATTTCTTAAAAATGATTTGGCACAGATGGCCCTACCAAAATTGGGTCAAGCAACCCAATTTCATCTTAGCGTTGGAGATGCCCTAATAATCCATAAAATATATTGAGATTCCTTAAAAGATAATATGTCACAAGCACGTGTTTTCTACATACCCATCAAATTTTCCGAACCATAAATAATCAAATTTTTAATTTACAATTGTAAATCCTTTATTTATTCATTTTTGACAAAATTTAAAGTTTAAATTTCAAATAACGGATTTATCACAAATTTGAAGGGTTAAAATGGAAATTACCTGAAGATGACTACCTACCTGCTCCCTTGTAAGTTTGGGCACCTTCATATGTTTAAGAATTGTTTTTGGTACCGCCTCTGGAAAAAGAGAAGAAAAAAAAACAAAGAGAGAGAGAGAGAGAAATTGTTATCACAAGTTGCAAACCAATTTTACACTGTCATTTAGTATAATCATAACCAATTTTACATTGTCATCTAGTATAATCATCTTTCCAAATCACTCCACTCCGTGCCATTTTAATGATATTAGATGTTAGTGTAAACTAGGAATAAATTCAATAAACTTTTGATAAAAACAAGAATAGGTAAAGAATGCATACTGGAAGTGGAAGCATCAAGTTCTTTAACAGCCTTCATGAATTTTTCATGTAACTCTAAAGACCATACCACCCGCTCCTTCTTCGTCTTCTTTCTCTTCTTTGTCTTCTTTGTTGGAGGTGGTTCGGGTTTATCTTTGTCACCGTTTTCCGATGTTGCATGGTTTGAGGGTAAATTTGAATCATCTCTTGCCCTTATTTGGCTACCTTCAATCCCCAATTGCTCATTGATTTTTTGTTTTTTATTTCCTTTCAGCATTTTCCTAACTGCATGATGCCACATATACTTTACTTGATTTTCAGTGAATGGCTTGACAAAACAGTCACAAGCTCCATTTTCAATTGCCTTCATTATTCCACTTGTTGATCCTTCAGAACACATCGTCACTGCACATATATGTAACATAAATAAATTATAATGTCTCGTCTCATGTAAGTATAAATTAATCATGTGATATGATAATATAACTACTTACTAATGACAGGAATATCGATTTGTTGTGTCAATTGTTGCAAGAAATCAAATGAATCCATGTCCGGCATTTGAGTTTCAAGTAGTACCAAATCAAAATCCACCTTTTGTGCTATCAAATTCAAGGCTGAAGAAACTGTCGAGCAAGTCGTAACTGAAACAAAGAAACAAGAATTGTAACAAAAAGATTGAGACTTTCATAGGTTAACATAATTCAATTAACAATCAAAGAAGGTACCATATATTAATTTACAAACCTTGGTAATTGAATTGAGACCATGTTTTCTCAATAGCATTGAGAAGATCGATATCATGATCAATCACAAGAACTTTAACATTGGCTGGAAACTCATTCCCAAAGGAAAAAGCCATTGCAAAAGAAAAGAATAGTTGTTTGTGAAGTGAAAGAGTGAAGAAGAAACCAAACACTATCACTCTTGATTTGTTGACTCAAGTAAGGTTTTAGGGCATATATATAGTTGAAATCCAAAGACTGTAGCTGGATCCAATCGACTAGGCCAGCTGTATAGGACCTGTATATTGTAAATTCAATGACACAAACCAGAATTTAGTCATAGAGTTGAATGTAAAATTTTTTTATGGTAGAGATTTAATGTTTAAAATCTTATAAAATTAATTATTATTGTATTTTTCTAAATAAATAACGATTATAATAAGAAATAAGAAATACCCAATTTTACTTAATTGGTCAAAGCGACTTTTCACAAATAAATAAAAGATATTTGGAAAAAATAACACAGTAAAAGGATAATAGGTATATTAGGAAATGAAGCAATAAATTATTTTCAATTAATGATTATTTTATTTTATTTTTGATTCAATGAATATTGACCGATTGATTTTAAAATCAATATATAAATCTTGTTTAAATAATCAATGAATTTTTTTTTGTGATATTTTGATTCAATGAATTGACTAAAATTTGTTTTCAACATTGACCGATTGATTTTTATTTTTTTTTAAATAAATATTGACCGATTGATTTTAAAATCAATATATAAATCTTGTTTAAATTTAGGAATACACCCGCTAGTTTTTATGTGGGAGTGTTTTAGCAAGCTACACCTTAAGGTGCATTTAACTATTTTTTAGTTATAACTTGCTAAAACACACCTTAAAAAAATAAGTGGGTGTATTCTAGCAAATGTCTATAGGAGTTGCTAAAACACACCCACTTATATTTTAGAATGTGTGTTTTGACAACATACACTTTAAGGTGTATTTAACAACATTTTAGTTATATCTTTGCTAAAACACACCTTAACAAAAACTAATGAGTGTATCCTAACAAACCCCTTAAATTTAATATGAGATTAACCAAACAATATATAAATCTTGTTTAAATATTCAATGAATTTTATTATTATTTTTGTGATATTTTGATGATTGGTTTTCAACATTGACCGATTGGTTTAAAATCAATATATAAATCTTGTTTACATATAATATGAGATTAATCAAACAATTTTATCCTCAATTCAAGTGGTTAATGAGTTCCTCCAAAGCATGAATGGTTCGTCAGAATCAGAGTTCGATTCTTGATGAAACAAAGATCATGTTATGCTTACCTCACGGCCGAACTATAGATTATCATGGTTTCTTAATTTTAATAATTTTGTAGTGATTCCTTTTTGAGGTCTCAGATTCGATTTTCTCCGGTGTCAATTTGGGTGGACTAGTTTAGCTTCTTCGGAAAAAAATTGTAGTGGTTCCTTAATTTTAATAATTTTGTAGTCTTTATAAAAAAATACATGTATTTATAATACTGCTGAAACCAAATTTGTTTAATTATTTTTAAACTCTAAGTTTTTTAACAATTTTTTAAATATTTGTTTATAATATTATAAAAAGTTTCTCAGCAAAAGTTCAAAATTTAATTTCTATGTCGAGGTATTTAAATTGAGCTTTAGTCATTTAAAAAACTTATATACTGCTGAAATCAAATTTGTTTAATTATTTTTAAACTCTTAAATATTGAGCTTTTATCATTTAAAAAACTCATATACTATTGAAACTAAATTTGTTTAATTATTCTTAAACTCTTAAATTTTATAACAATTTTTTGATTATTTGTTTATAATATTATAAAAAGTTTTTCAGCAAAAGTTTAAAATTATATTTCTATGTTGAGGTATTTGTTACTTTTAAATTGAGCTTTTATCATTAAAAAACTCATTTAATTCATCTCATATTGAAACATTCTAAATTTCAGTAAATAAACTTTTATAATGTTCTAAACATGCATGCAAAAAAATCTTTCAAATTTTGTTTAAGATTAATTAAACTGTTTGGTTTTAATAGGGACTAAAATTGTGTGCACAATTTTTTTTTGTAAGGACTTAAAGCTATTAAAATTAAATAAGAACTCTAAAATGAAGACTTCCCTGACAAAATGACAACCCTAACCGTCTTTTTCCTCGGCAAAAAGACCCTGCCATTTGTACTCTTAGGCGCCTAAAATGCATCTAAAGTGTCAAGAGTAATGTATGCAACAAGCTAAGTGTTACCAATACAATAAACCAAGTGTCATGACTCATGAGGAATACATGCAACAAGCCAAGTGTCAAGATGAATACATGCAGCAAGTCAATCTTGCCTATGCAATAATCCAAGTGTCATAACTCATGAGGACTACAAGCAAAAAGCCAAATAAATAAGAGGAATATATGCTTCAACCAAGTGTTATGTTACCCATGCAATATCTCAAATGTCATGAGGAAGGAATGCAACAACTCAAGTGTTATCCATGCAGTAAATCAAGTGTTAAGAGGATTGCATGCAACATGCCAAATGTTATTCATGCAAATGTTATTCATGCAATAAAACATATTTCTCTCTTCTTCCCTCATGAACCCCAGCCCTCTCTCTTTCTAATGAGCTCACCAAAACCTCCACTCTCTCTCATATTTTTTTCTTTCTAAAAAAGGTGTTCTTCTCTCATCAGTCACAACCCTCTCTCTTTCTTCTGGATCCTCTCCGTCCTCCCCTTTTGTGATCGCTCTGCGCAAATCCCGTGACATTTGGATCATGCATCTATGTTGCGGCAATTTCAGTCAGTGAATTCTTCTATGACTATGTCAACACCTGGATCCGCACCGCCAATGAGCCTATCTTCATGGTCCTTTGCTCTGACGTTAACCTTCTACCGTTGACAATCGCAGCTCATCGTCAAGTCAATAGTATGTGGCTTGAAATCGATCTCATCCTTCTCCTTCCTTCCTTCCTATACTGTACTACTCTCTCTCCCCCTCTCTCATATTTCTTGATTATTAAATAATGGGTGTAAAAAAATTGTTAGAAGTTTTTGAATAATTATAGATGTGTATGTTTTCTTTTAAAGAGTTAATGGTCTGATTATGTATTCATTTTTTTATATATATATTGCTTATTTGTTTCTTTGCAAATTTGTAGAATTCTAAAAAGCAAACAATCTTATAAATGTATGACCTAATATTTGTAGATCAAACAAAGTCTTACATGAAATTTTATTCACCACAATTTCTAACAATATAACATTTTACATATAAGTCACCCGTGCAAAGTAGCGATCCAGTTAAAATAAAATCAAAAATCCCTTTTAACACCAAAATTCAGTTGTGTGGATTACAGAGACCATATAAAATTTGCTTAACTGCAATGATTTTGAACACAAGTTATATCAACGAATATTAATGCCGTATAAAAAAAGTGAACAAATATAAGAAATTAGGGATTGTAAGAAAACAATTTTTTAGCGATTAAACCTAAAACACATTGAAAGAAATTAGGAATCAAACGTCACGAAAGCATACAAATCAGTAATGGTGAAAATAAATTAGATTTAATAGGAAGTTTCTAGTATAAAAAAGTTAATATTTCATTTAACCTAATCTAACCTTTTAAAAATCCTAAACAAACATAACCTTTTCTTAGATTGTATTCTTAAAAAGCTCATGCATTCGTGGACATGCATATCCCACTTCAATATTTGCATATGTGAGTCTATCAAGAATATTCGTATAGTTACGTACTCCACAGAGTATAAAACTCATTAAAAGTTTCTATTACATCATCCTCTCATCGTTTTGAGAATCATGTTTCTTTTGATTTATAATAGCATGATCGTTTAATATCGGTCCACACTTTGTTTTTATCCATTAAACCTAATTCTTTAGATTTCTAATCGTTTAAGTTGAGTTACCATCTCGATTTTCTATCTTGCTAAACCTTTTGTCAAATGATGAACTAAATTTTCATCGGTACGTACATGAACTACTCTAAAAGCTCCTTTTGTGAGGAACTCTATTACATTTACCTCAAACATGGAAACTAATAGATAGTTTGTTGATTATCCATGATCAATCACATCACATACGTATAATAGGACAACTGAGAGGTTCAAATACATCCATGATCAGCATATCTACAGACTATGGAGAACCTAACCACGTGCTTATAAATAATAATCACACAACCAATTTTTATGACTCTTTAACTGATATTGGATATTTGAGTTTTGGAAAGCATATTGTGTGAACATGACAATGTAGCACCGCTTTCATGCCTTGAAATAATGATTCGATGATAATTAAATCAACCTTCTGATTTGATTTCAATATATAAACACGTATTTAGCCTAGACAAATGTTAAATGTTAGCCTATATATATAGCTAAATAGTTGAAAAGAGTAATCACACGAATTATTTAAATATTTCATATGTTTCTCTAAAATTTAAAGATATTGATTATATGAATTATCTCATTTTGTAGGTGGTTAAATGCTTGCATTTTCATCAAATACGAGGCTCGTTTATTCACATTTGGCACACCTATAATTTTCCTCTTTCTCAAGTGTAGTCTATTCATTTACAGGGTACATCTTCTCTTGGAGAGAAGTTCACTCATCTACATGCATTTGTATTGTTATAGAAACTCAATGTCAACATAACATGTCACATTACTATCATTAGCACGAAGACAATTGATACGAAATCTAGTTGATACATTTACTAAAATCATTGACTTAATTAACTTATACCACTTTTGGGTCACAACGAGCATTTAAATATGTGAGAAATCATCACATTAGACTAAAATCGTAAATTCATAATCATACAAGTAATATATTGCTAAAATCTAATATAATTTTTTTCTTCATAGTTACTTGAATCAAACTCGATATATGAACAAAGATAGAATAATGAATGAAGAATATTTTAATTCTAATCTAATGTTTCAATAAAAAAAGCATATTCAAACTAATCCTTAACATTTTTCTTTAACCTGAAGATAGTTTAATCTCTCTTAACGGATTGATTTTGTCATTTTCTATAAGGTGAAATGGAGACTACCCATAACATTGGGGAAATTTATTCGGATGAAATGATGAAAACGATGATTGGAACCATCGTAACTGATTTTTTCTGGCACTATCGCAATTTTCCAGCGAAGCTCCGGTGAAGCTCTTTTGTCATTTCTTCTTCATTTTCACGGTGCTCCTCCGCCTCCAACACGGTGGTGGTCCTCCTCTGCACCTTTACCCCAAGTTTCTTCCTTGATTTTGCACCTCTCCCAGTGGTGTTCTCCTCTTCGTAGATCCTCTTCGATGGACACTGTGGTTTCTTCTCCGGTGAGCTTCGTTCCTTTCTCTCGCAACCATGGCGTGTTCTTGGCCGTGTATGGCTTCTCTAGACACACCGGTTCATACGAAGACGATTTTGCCGGAATCTGGGAAATCCTTTGCCCATATTCTCTCCGGTGCCTCCTCCGGCGAAAATTTTCTGGCCAATCTTCCACCTAAGGTGGTTATGGGCGATTCTGTTTGTATTAAGATCTCACAAGCTGCTTATGAATCTGGTCTAGCTGCGTGCAAATGCCACCTCCATGGACGCTTGACTCTGCACAAAGGGGATTCTCCGATTACAACACAAGCTCTAAAGACGAAGCTCAACAATCTCTGGCCTCAAGTCAGCAATTGGAACTTAATTCAACTTGGTAAGGGCTTTTTTGAATTCAATTTTAGTTCAATTGAAGATATGAAATCTGTTTGGACTCTTGGTGTGCTGAACTTGAAACTGGGATTCTTGAGGTTCTATTGCTGGACAAAGGATTTCATCCCTAAGGCACAGGCACAAACACATGCACAAGTATGGGTCAGATTAATGCAGTTGCCACAAGAATACTGGGGTAAGCAAACCCACTTTGAGATTGCCTCAAGCTTGGGAACTCCTCTCACAATAGATGAGGCAACTCAGAATAGGCGTTTTGGTCTCTTTGCTAGGATTTTAATTGATGTGAACATGGCAGAGAAAATGTTTGAATCTATTATAGTGGAAAAGGAAGGTCATGCTTTGACTGTGATGGTTCAATATGAGAAGTACCCCCTGTTTTGTCCTCACTGTAAGACACTTGGCCATAGCATTCAAGCATGCTCCAAAATGAATGCAGACACTAGTGTGTCAGGCTTTAAAAATGTTAACAAATTGGTTCAAAAGGCTCAGCAACATCCTGATACATCCAACATGAAGAGAGCTGGGTTGAATGTCTCTAAAGTGAATGAGGTATTTGTTCACAATCACTCTGATACCTCCAACAGGAAAAGAGCTAAACTGAATGTCTCTAAAGTGATGAGGTTTGCTCTGATACTACCAACTTGAAGAGAGCTGAGTTGAATGTCTCTAAAGTGAATGAGGTTTTTGCTCACAATCACACTGAAATAGTTGGTAAAAAGCCTGCCAACAATTGTAACAATACTGACATGCACAAGGCTCATCTAGCTGCAGTAATTGATATTGAGGAAGGTGAAATTTCTGCTAATCCTAACACTGTACCTGTTTTGAAGGATTTGAGTGGTTTGAATGATACTTCTGAGGTTCATGCTTCTGGTGACCCTTCAAAACTAAAACTAACACTTCACAACTCCTTTGAGTTGCTGGAAGATGATGAAGACAATATTGCAGGGGAGGCTAGACCATCTGATGGGGAGCTTCCCTTCATTGCCATTGAGGAAGATATGCATATCAGGGATAATGGTATGGAAGTTACCATAGAGAAGGCAAACTTGTTGCACCCTATAGCCTCTAAGGTACCTTGTAATTTGGTGATTATACCCTCTCAATCTTCAGCTTTCTCTCCTATAAAAATGGCCACTCCTATCACAAATTATGAGCAGTTAGGTCCAGACAAAAGCAAGGTTAAATTACCTAGTAGTTCTAAAAATCTTTCTGATGCTACCATCAAGAGTTGAAACTTTTGAGCAAGTTTTGGGGAGATGAGGTTAATGAGGAGCCTGCTACGGATAGCACTATGGATCAAGACACAGATACAGAGAGCCATAGGTCTCTATTTGAATCTCATTCAAATATTGACACGTACTTGGCAAAGAATGTTAAACCTGCTAGCACTATTAAACCTGGCAGAAAAAGCAAAAGTACCACAAATCTAGAAGGAACCAGTTCGGTTAGAATCACAACAGGATCTGATGCTGATAAGAACAATAAGTCATTCACTCCATATGTTTCAAATAGACAGAAGAAAAAAAAACAAATTGCAGAGTCCTAGAGAATCGGAAAATAAGTGCATTCAAACCCGCGCTAAGAGTGGCATATCTAAAGCTTATAAATCATGATGTGTATACCTTGGTTTAGGCTTTAGATTGGTTCTCTATTCCTTGTGTTTGTGTCTTCTTATTGTCACATGTTACTATCCTTAGTAGCAGAGTGTGTTTTCCATTTTATCCTTCCTTAGAAGTGGTCTAAGGCTACTTAGGAAGTGACTTTGCTTTTTTGTCTTTGTTGTCTAATTGGGTATTGGCTTAGTCCCCCAATTTTGTACTTTTCCCTCTATTCTTTTATTGCAATTTTCTAGCTTTATAAAATAAAAAAAATAAAAAAGTTGAAATGGAAGATAATTTTTAGCAAAATGAGAGTAGTTTGATACTTTTTTGTTTGAAGCATGGTTTGATACTTATCATATTTTGATATGACTATACATACATTACTACAATGACGATATGATATTTTACCAACAAAAAAAAACGTGTCAACCATCGAAGGAAGAAATCAAATGGAAGTGATGAAACCACGACACCCTTTCTAACTAAAAACTAAAAAAGACATGTGAATTTCCCGCTAAGTCACACAAAAATATCTTGTCTTGGTCTCAAAAAAAATAAAAATAAAAATATCTTACCTTTCCATTCCATTCCTATGCTATGACGTGGTGAGAAAGAATTCAATCACAGATATTTTCCTATCATATCAAAAAAATATCTCTGCCACTTACCATGTGTTACACCATGTTGACTCTTTTCTTATTCCAATTCACCCCTCACTTTCCTTAAAACTACAAAAATACCACTACCTCCACAAACACAAACCCTTTGGTAATTTATTCTTTTTAGAAGGTTATTTCCGTCTATAAAACTCAAACATTCTTTCTTATTACATACTCCTCCAAGCTCTGTGTTGTCAGAAAAACAGAACAAAGTTTGTTTTGTTCAGACAATAGTGAGAGAGAGAGAGAGAGAGACATGGCTATGGCAAGAGATAAAAAAGAAGATGAAGAAGAGGTTCATAATCAAAATCAAAAAGGTGGGAAGAGATTGAAATGCATGAACTTGATGAAGAATGAACAAGAAGAAAAGCAAGTAGTAGATGAAGAAGAAAGTGAGCTTCCATTAAAACCAGAACTTTTCTTCTACCCAACAACACCAACATCTTTTGTTGTATCAGATGCACTTGAATCAGATTTTCCAATCATTTATGTCAACAAAGTCTTTGAAATCTCAACTGGGTATCGTGCTCATGAAGCCCTTGGTCGTAACTGGTAAGATTTTTTCATTTCTTGCATCATAATTTGTTGGGGTTTATCTTTTTTGTTGATTTAAGGTTGGAATTTATACAAAGTTTATAAATTTACTTAATTTAATTATGACCCACTTTCCTTAAACTAAAAATAAACCCTTTTATCAAACGGTGAAAATGATTCCATTCCTTTCAGATCTATACTATGTTGAGATTTTATGGTGTCAATTTTGTTTCATTTTGCAAACCACATTTTTATGGAATCCATTCTTTCTAATTTTGATTCCCCCTAGCTTCCTTCTTATTGGATGATAAATAAATGTTCTTTTATAAAGTTTCCTATATCTCAAATTTTATTTTTATGATTTCACAATTTGAAATTTATTTTCCATTCTCTTAATTTAACTTTTTGACAACATGGTTACTTGGTAAACATTGTGATGTGCTTAGTACTTTCCATAATAATTAAGGTTCGTCAATTGATTGTGCTTGTGAATTAACTACTTGTGAAAAAGATTTTGTTCTGAAGGTATTGATCAAGGATGTGACTCTCATAGAATCAATGATAGGGAATTGTCCTTTTTGGTTATATTTGATATTTTCATTCCTTTTTTACAAGATATTTCTTTTAGATATTTTGATTTGGTTCACTTTTGACAAAATATACCTCTAATGGCTTTAGAATTTCTTTTGTTTGCAGCCGGTTCTTACAATATAGGGATCCTAGGGCTCAGAGGCGGCATCCTTTGGTGGATCCAGTCGTTGTGTCTGAGATTAGAAGATGTCTTGAAGAAGGTATTGAGTTCCAAGGCGAACTTCTAAATTTCAGAAAGGATGGTACTCCCTTAGTCAACAGACTCAGGCTTACGCCAATTCATGATGATGATGGAGTCGTGACACACATAATAGGTATCCAAATCTTTTCCGAGGCAAACATAGACTTGAACAGCGTTTCCTATCCAGTTTTCAGAGAGACTTGCATTCAAGATTTTGATAAAAATGCTAAATATTCTCCCAAAAGTGGAAAATTATTGTACACTCCGCAGCAGCGCGAAGAGATGTGTGGCATTCTTCAGCTTTCTGATGAAGTCTTGGCGCACAACATATTGTCACGCTTGACACCGAGGGATGTTGCATCGATCGGTTCTGTTTGCAGGAGGATCCGTCAATTAACAAAGAACGAGCACGTTAGGAAGATGGTTTGTCAAAATGCATGGGGCAAAGAAGTGACCGGTACATTGGAATTGATGACCAAGAAGTTAGGTTGGGGTCGTCTGACTCGGGAGCTTACTACTCTTGAGGCTGTTTGCTGGAAAAAAGTTACAGTTGGAGGCGGGGTTGAGCCTTCACGCTGCAATTTCAGTGCTTGTGCTGCAGGAAATAGGCTTGTATTATTTGGAGGTGAAGGAGTGGATATGCAGCCTATGGATGATACTTTTGTTTTAAATCTTGATGCTAAGAATCCAGAATGGCAAAGGGTTAGTGTGATATCATCCCCGCCCGGCCGATGGGGCCACACACTCTCTTGCTTAAACAGTTCTTGGCTAGTTGTTTTTGGTGGATGTGGTAGGCAAGGATTGCTTAATGATGTGTTTGTGCTTGATTTGGATGCTCAACAGCCAACATGGAAGGAAGTCTTCGGTGAAGCACCGCCTCTTCCGAGATCTTGGCACAGCTCGTGCACAATTGAAGGCTCTAAATTGGTTGTCTCTGGCGGCTGCACAGATGCTGGAGTACTTCTTAGTGACACATATTTACTTGACCTCACAATAGATAATCCTACATGGAGAGAAATTCCAACTTCATGGACTCCTCCTTCTAGATTAGGGCACTCACTCTCAGTTTATGGTAGGACAAAGATTCTCATGTTTGGTGGACTTGCAAAGAGTGGACACTTAAGGTTAAGATCAGGTGAGGCTTATACAATTGATTTAGAAGCTGAACAACCACAATGGAGGCAACTAGAATGTAGTGCATTCACAGGTTTATCAAATCAAAATGCTGTTGTACCTCCTCCTAGACTAGATCATGTTGCAGTAAGCATGCCTTGTGGGAGGGTTATTATATTTGGAGGTTCCATTGCAGGTCTTCATTCACCGTCTCAGCTATTTCTATTGGACCCTGCCGAAGAGAAACCGACGTGGAGGATCCTCAATGTTCCGGGGGAACCACCTAAATTTGCTTGGGGTCATAGCACTTGTGTGGTTGGAGGGACTAGGGTTTTGGTGTTGGGTGGACATACCGGGGAGGAATGGGTACTAAATGAGTTGCATGAGTTATGCTTGGCAAGTCGACAAGACTCTGACATGTGATGAGTGATCACTTATGAAAATCAACTGGACCGGATCCTCTACAGACAGTCTATCCGAATCTCAGTTGTTGGATTAAGCTGCAACTCGGATCAAACGATCGAGATTTGGCTGAATTGGCTGCAGAGAAGAGGATCTAGTCTGAAATCCTCCCATATCTCTTCTCTCAAGACAAGTTTTTGGTTATAAAAGAAAGGTTTACTTTGGGTTTACTTTAGTAGTTTGGTTTTGTTTATAAACTATTGTGTCTGTTATATGCCATTTGTATTATGAGTATATTTACCACGGTTTATGTTTGTATGTGGCTCTAGGAAACCTCTCTCTATATCAGTTATATTGTATCATCCCTCCTTTTACAATTATTTCTTATGAAAATTCTTTTATTGATTTTTTTTTTAAATAATAATTCATATACTCTGTCAATATATAGATTTTTTACACGAATAATCGTTGAATCGGTGACAATGTAAAACTGTTTACATTAACAATGCACTTTTTGAAGAAAAAAGTAATCTATCTTAAACACACTCTTAAATGCATTGACAACGAAAAACAAAGATTAAGCTTGAAGAAAAAGAGGACAGATAGAAACAAATAAAACATCAAGAAAATACTCTCTCATTATAAGGGTTGTTTAACAAGTGATTTTACTCGAATTGTTAATAAATTTGATCTAAAATTGAATTGTTATGTCACACACTTTTTAAGATTAGAAATGTTTGCTATTTAATGCAGTAAAACTTAATGTATTAAAAGATTAAAATACCTGCGTTAATGAAAGTGTTGGAAGTTGTTGTGAATATTGTCGAAAAAAATTGTAGTCTGGAAGTAGTCAAGTGAACTATCCATTTTTTAGGAAAATGAACTGTTTAATTAAATAAATACTAAGTGTTTATTATAGATATCCACAAGAATCGAAACAGTAACTTTATTTAAGGGAATCCAAGTTCAATTTTAAGAGTAATGTAATTTTTTATGATAAAGTAGACTAATGTAATATTGGTAGCGTCTATTACAGATTGTTATCAAAATTATTTTTTTTATATTAGTATGTCATAATCCTACCTTTTTTATTATGAAGAAATATTGGACAACTATTAGGTTTTCACGACAAATTTTGAAGCTTTTTTTACTTCAAGCTTATTCTCATATAGCAGATAATAAAATATTGACTTAAAATGGTAAGCTCTTCTAAAAGAATCAACTTAATAATAATAATAATAATAATAATAATAATAATAATAATAATAATAATAATAATAATAATAATAATAGTTGAAAAATACGCAAACGACGACTCGTTAGTATATAAAATCACAACATAGAACTCAGTGGCTTTATACACTGGGCCAAAAGAATATATGCAAGTGCAAATCAATTGCTTGTAACCTTAGACTTTTCTGTTTAAGTTTGATTAGAAATAATAAAACAACAAAATCTATAGCAAATCTTCCTCACAGTATCTGTTGTAAAATGTGGGATCCCTATTTCCAAGCCACAGAGTCGATATCGTCTCTAGCTTGCTTGTACAATTCAAGCCTCTTAGCTATTTGATTTCTCTTTTCCATTAGGGATGGGTCTTCATCCAACATGGCACCCAATTTCTCCTTCTGCGTATCATACAACCAGTTTTCAGTTATAATCTTACCACACAAAATGTTACAATATGTGTATTTATCTATTCTACAGCAACTATGGTAAAAATAAATACATTCTGCTCCAACAAGCAAGGAAATCCCTAATGTTGTGCCTGACTATCTTGATTATACAATCTTCAGGAAAGTAGACAGCTTTCTAGTATCTTTTCCAGAAAATTTTGTGAATTTGCTTACACGGGTTAACATATGCTCAACTAGGTAAGCCTATAAGCTACAATTAACTAATATGGTTACTATACACGGTTTAACAGTATAATTTCACATCTCCATGTGGGTACAATAATCTTCTACTTAAGGTCATTTCCATATCTTTGTCAATATATTCAAAAGCTTAATCTGACAATAGATTCACCACATTACGCATTTGTTGCAGTTGCTCCATGATATGCGCAACAAATATAATATCGCACACAAGTTCATTAGGTTTTCATTTTCCATGAAACATGAAGCATTGTAATGGTGATATGGCTAAACTTACAAGTAACACACATGCCTAACACTATTGTAACTTATCTATACCATAAAGATAACATCTTAAAGGAATGAGAGAAATTATTCTTAGACAGGCAAAAATTTGACCAAAAGTTACAAAATCATACCTCCTTCTTTCCAACTTGAACATAAAAGTAGTTTAGCAATGATCTCTTGGCTTCTCTAACTTGACAATGGACTACGGCTTTTGGTATAGTATTCTTGAGTGTATCACAGACCATATTTATATAAGCACTTACATTTGATCCTGAAACAAGGAACGTAATGTATTTTTAACACGGTTAAATGTCTAACTTCAAAGATCTGCTTAAACAGTATTGAATGAAAATACAAAATCAAAATTAGTAGACACTTGACATTTAAACTTAAACCCACCCTTAGAAAAACAAATGGAAGCGAAATTTTTTAATGCATCTTGCTCTTCATTTTTTAAGAAAAAGAACTTACACAAGACATGGAAGAAAAGGA
>Ga0315913_1002902_pt1 | contig 20395 bp, 3 predicted proteins | sample MpolsnodulesMG_FD_207736 | JGI IMG/M metagenome (GOLD analysis project Ga0315913, IMG submission 207736) | Medicago polymorpha root nodule microbial communities from Los Angeles, California, United States - small nodules | ecosystem: Host-associated > Plants > Roots > Nodule | place: USA... | reverse complement strand
GGTCCCACAGGTTGTTTATAGGTTTATGTACATAAAAGACACTCAAAACTATATAGAACTTGAAATCAAAACATCATTTCAACACAATTCACCATTTGACCCATTTTTTATAAAAACCCTCAAGAACAACACAAATTTATAGCAAGTTCTATGATTATGATTACCCATGGCATCACTCATCAACAACATCTCACAACAGCAACAACAACAATCAATCATGAATTCATCAACAACAACATTATATTTCATCAATTTTGAGTGAAAACACAAGGTATACATATATACATATCTTGAGCATGTAATTTCATCATCAACAACTTAATCCACATCAAATTCATATACCCAAACATTACATCAAAGCATAAGCACGAATTTCATCAATTAAAATCATAATAATCACTTTGCAAAATAAGCACTTATACATAGAATTAGAGAAGAAGCTATAACTAAGAGATTATAAATGAAATCTAACCCCCCTTACTTCAATAAGCAATAATCCTAGCAAAAGTTTCAATTAAGCTCCTAGAATCTCTAGCTCCTCTTGGTTCTTCAAGTTTTCCTCTACAACTCTCTTCTCTTCCTCTTGCCCCTTTCTCTTGCTCTTTCTCTCTCTACCTCTTCTCAAAATTTTGTAAAATGATTGTGAACCCTAATTTTCTTAAAGACTAAGGCTTAAATAGTGTCCACACTATTAGGCTTAACCCTTAATGTCTTAATGAGCTCAATTCACTAATGCACCAATTCAAAATGTTTCTACTCACTTACTGGTAAAAATAATAATAACGATTACTTACCGGTTATAAAATAGATTACTGCAACCCACTAGTAACTTAGTAAAATAATAATGGTCCTCACTAAACACTAAAAATAATCTTCATCATGAAATTACTAATTTACCCTTACTCATAAAAATGACTAAAATACCCTTCTAACACGAAAACTCATTAAAATACACACATATGTAATTAATCACATACGAGCATAATTAAACACACATAAAAACAATTAAAATTAAATCTGGTGAAAATCGGACTGTTACAGAATTCACACTCACCGGTAGCCCCAACTACTTGAAAGGAACACCATAACCATGAACTCATTGTCGAAACTAGATTGATACACTTCCTTTAAGATGAGTCCACCAAGAAACAAATACAATTGAAGAATGATACGACATAAAATAATGTATAATTCAACCAATACAAAAGTCTATATTATCGTATTATTCTTCAATTGTATTTTTACATCACATTATTTAAAATCACTCAAATCAATAACACTATCTTACAAGACAAACGTTTATATTGTCACGTAATTTTTTCAATGTTTTCATGTTACATCACATCCTTTATTTTTTTATTATTAGTGTTGAAGGTGAAAATACAAACACCACTCTGAATATTGTTTACAAAGAAGTCTTTCCAATATTTACTGTGATAGCTAAATAAAAAGGACCACTATATGTTTGCTTAATTTGATCACCAAACTACATATTTCTTTATCTGTTTGTATCCATCATAAACTCATACACACAAAGTGGAGGTACCGGAGTTCGAACCTCGGTTATGATGTTTAGCTTAACAATTTCGACATTTTTGCTACTTGAACTAGGACTTATGAGATCCAAACTACATATTTCTAATTTATATTTCTAACCGTTTAAAAAACAACTGAAATTATTTTGAGTTTGTTTAAAATTATAAAAAATAACTTTGCGTTTATCTCTTTTCTATAAAATTACTTCTTTTTTTTTAAGTAATTGATGTATAGCTTTTCATTTTCTGCAATATAATTTTTTAAGAAATTAATTTTTTTTTTTTATAAAAAATAATTTTTTCAAGCCAAAAAAAACTTAAACAAACACAATTAAAATTACTAAAAGTTATTTCTTACTCAAACAACGTAATATTATCACCAAATTATCTTAATGAAATAGGCTTAAAATGAGTATCTCCAATCTAAGCAAACAAATCAAAAAGAGAAATGCTAGAAACACACATTCTAACACACACTTTTCGACACACTCTATTTGATTGGTTAGAATTCACATGAGACCCACCAAAATTATATGGGACCCACATGATTTGGTGGGACCCATGTGAATTTTAACCAATTAAAGAGAGTGTATTGAAAAGTGTGTGTTAGAATGTTTGTTGCTAGCATTCCTCAAACAAAAATCATACAGTACAAAAACAACACAGAGCAATAAAGCACCAACCCTGTTATCGTTAAAAAAAATACACCGTTGTGCTTTTTTAGTCTTCCTGCTTCTCCTATTATGTAGTGCACCCAACCTAATCTGAATAGTGCAGGACCCCCTAAATCTATAGCCAAATCTACACCAGCACCCCCCTATAACCATTAATAGCTAGAAATGAGATAAAATTTGGGTGAGAATGTTTTTTAGAAAGAGACAAGTGGATGCGAGAGACGCAAACCAAACGGCAACTAGCATCTAGGGGTGAATTGGGCGAGTTGGATTTACGAGATCTAAATAAATTTGGTTGTTCAAATCATTCAAGGTGAAGGTTTTGTGTTTAATTGTCGAACTGTTTTAAAGACACAACAAACCATAGAGGATAGATAATATGACAAAAATTTAAATTTTTTTCCCTTACTAAACCACAACACAACTTTTTATTCAAATTACAAGTTGTATAAAATATCAAAATAATATTTTATCCACCAAACATCGTATAAGATAAAAAAACGTTCAATACCATAAAAGATAGTTATATGTTGTTTTGTCTTGTATTGTGTTGTTTTGTCGTGCAATGTTCTGCTCAATGCAAGGCTTACTAACTCCCTTATTTTTGTATTCTAATGAATATACGGAGCTTATTTTATTTGTAGTCCTTTATTTTTCTGGCCGATACTAATTTGGAGTTAGGGTTTGGTAGGAAAGAAAAATAAGAATGCAATCCAGAGCATTTCATGCTTAGTGGCTAGAATTCTCATTTTTAAAGTGAATAAGTGGGGTGTCTGAGGTTCGAACCCCGACCCTGCATACTAAGAATTTCATGTCTTCTTATCAATAAGTTAAAATGAATATATAATTTAGAAAATAAAAATAGGAAATATTTTTACAGAGTAAACGTAGTCTAAGGCTCCTAACTTATTTTAAGCTATGTTTATATTATTAAATATAGGATTTATCTTTTTTAAGATATAAGGGTGACATATTAGAAAATTTAGAGGTACAATTAAAATGAGCTTATTTTTCCACCCCATGATTCATAAAAATTGATCACGTGCATAATTATCCATTTAGATGGGAAAAAAAATTCTTCGTATTTATCCACCTTGCGAGAAAAACATTGTGTTTTTTCCCATCCAGATTGATAAATTCAGAGGGGTGTGGTTTTTGAAAAATAACGACGGGGTGGTTAAAGTAGTTATCAGAATTAAGAGATCCATAAACATTCTAAGCCCATTCTCAAGCACAAGCCAAGCCGTAAAACAAGATGCAGAAAGGTTTGAAAATTGCTCTTTAAACTTTGAAAATTGCTCTCCTGCACCCCAAAATTACCTTAATATCTATGATGGCAGTTAACTGTCGTTCGTTACACAGCTGCAGTTAACTATCATATTCTCGTATGCCAACTGAACTTAAGGTAATTTTAAGGTGAGGGAGAACAACTTTTGAAGTTTAAAGAGCAATTTCGCAAGGATTTTATCATATGCGATGGAGGACAAAAGTATTCTAGATCTATGTAATCGTGTGTGTTTTTTTTTTTTTGGTCCATTGGTGTTGCGTGTTTCATTCTTTGCTTACATTCTAATAGGTGTATAAGTAAAGAACAAGTCCGATGTTTAAAGTTGTATCTATTTGAATAGGAATTAATTCGGTACTTTACCTTGACAGCAGGCAATGATCTACTTATGGTGTAATGTTTGGCTATTTAGCTATTTAAATGAATGAAATATCTTATATTTGAAAATAAAAAAAAGGACGAAAGTGAAAAATCACATTATTCCCTCTCCTCTTGAAAATCCACAAGTTACACACACATACACCTTGATGACAAGAAATCATATCGGGTTTTCAGTCCACTTTTAAAGTCATCTTAGAGTTAAAGTAGTTAGTTCATGTGTATTTTAGTCGAGTTTTGTAAATAAATTGTTCAAAAGTTATATGGGGACAAAAGAAGGGAAATAACCTTAAAACCATAGAAATCCACCCGAACTAGACAACTTTGTGACTGTGCTATTCTTTTCACAAGTCTACTTCGGACTCGAGTATTAATGTAATGTCTCTATACTCTAAACAAGTTCCAAGATATGGTACCAAGGTACACATCAATGCTAGTTGGCCTTGCAAATGGAGAACCAATCAAGCCATATGGGAAGGTAGAGAATGTATTCATGTAAGTGGGTCGACTCAAATTCCCTACTGATTTCATCATCATAAAGATAGATGATGAGAAGAAGATAAACTGCTCTTGAGAAGGCAATTCATGTTAACGACCAAGATGCGGATGGACTTTGGAAGTGTTCCATCAGCACCTTGGTTGTGTGATAACAATCATGAGATACACAAGTGAGTATTCCACCTACAACATTTGTGCGAAAGCTCGTGAGGCAGTTGTGGAAGAAGTAAATTACAAGCTGGAAGTAAAGAAGGAATCAAAAATGATGAACAAGAAGATAGAAGTCCAGCAAGATAAGGCACAAACCGAAGAATCTCATACATGAAACGTCAAACTACTGACATTAAAGAAGCGCTGCATGGGAAGCAACCAACATTTTCTTTTTCTTTTCCAATTCAGTTTCGTTATTTAACTTCCTAAGACAATATTGCTTGGAGTTCTTGCATTTTGATAACACCACTTGATGTGTTGAATTATATTGCTTTGCTTATTAGAATTTCCAATTTACTAATGTCCCTGTTTGATTGATAGAATGCCAAACTAAAAACTCCACCGGTGGAAAGGATCAAATATTAGCTTAGCACAATCTTCACCAAATCATGTCTCGTGAGATATTTAAGCCAAATATATAAATGTATTGTTTACTTCCATTGTCTACTTTTTCTTTTTGGAGGAATGATTCCATCCATGTGTTTATTTCCTAAATTCGTACTTATTCTCTACATGCTTATTCATTGTACAAACACACATTGAGACAAAGTTTTGGTGACTAGATCCTTTTTCAAGCCACCCTCTGATAAACCACAATATAAGCCAATTTAGACCTTCAATTTGATACTGTTTGCCCTCTTTGGAGTTATGTAGAAGAATTTAAATAGGTCGTGATATGAATTTAGCAAGTGTAAACATTGTTTTAACTTGATTACTCGAGTACTCACATTATTATTCCAATATTCAAATCGTTGCAAAGAATTTTCTAAAAGCGTTTTCGTGCATAATTTTTTTTGAGGGAATCTATTCACCCTCCTCTAGATTCATATTGTTATCGTCATATCGACCAAACACTATGAACCCCGCATCGCGAGATATGAAAATCATGCAAGGTTTTCGCCATTGTCTACCTCGCTTCGCAAGCTATGAGCCCCACATTGTGACTATATTGAGTGTCAGGACAAGGGATTCAGTTTTGTTGACCTCGTATCGCGAGCAACAGGCTCGCGTTGCTGGCCAACATTCCCTAAAATTTAGGGAAACACACGTCTATTATATTGGACCCCCTAGGTCAGTGGAAAAACACACTTGGTCGAACAGACGAAGGCAAAACGTGATTTTGGAAGGATTGCAGCGACTCGAGCCATTGAAGATGCATTTTCGATGCAAGAGCGAAACCTCAATTTGATCCTCATAATCTTTTACGGTCCAATTTAGTTTATGATAAAAGATAATGCTTAAAAATCAGACCGTGACATTTTTATATTGAAAACAAATCAGTTTCCAACTTATTATAATAGAGATACTAACTTGAGTATTTTTTATCAAGAGAAACTAAATTGAGTCATGATAAAATTACGAGAGATGAAATTAGTTCTTACTCTTAGAAATATAACTGTAACTATAAAATCAAAATACAAAGTAAACCATGTTCTGCTTAAAACTTGGGGAATTGTACTTTGGCACCACAGTTGTCCACCGGATTAGGGCACTGAATGAAATTTGACCTAGAAATATCCACGCACATGTAAACTTTTAAAATCTGATCGTTACTTGCTGAATCTCTATTACATTCTATTCCTGGGAGAAACCCTGTAGCTTCTTGTATAATACTTAAAGGGTTTCCTATGTCGTAAAATTGATCATTTGGTTCAAATCCTGAAATTCATTACCTTCAAATGATTAGAAATTTTAATTTGCAAATATATATGTGTGCGTGCGCGCATGTGTGTGAATGTTTTTGAATTCACCAGATGGTTCAAAATCATGTCTTGTTACCTGCGTCCTTAAGCATTTGAAGAAGGTTCAGTTTTTCCTTGAGTTTGAGAGCTGTTTGAAAGTAGTCATGTTGAGAAAGTTTAGATTCTGAACATGTACCATGTTTCATCCATTCATGTGACCATATTTTAATATTGTTGAGACGTGGACACCTCAGAGATGGCCAATTTATTTCCAAGTTCTCAATAAGGTCTGAAATCTATACCAAATTAAGTTTGACTAATTGATGAGTTTTTCAGTAAATAAAAACTAATAAAATCATAAAGACAATTTAAATACAATGGATACCTTAGATTTATGAAAGACACTTTGAATATCACAGTTTGTGGGAGATGATCCATTATTGAAGCTAGGCCTGAGTCCATAAATTGTAAAATCGGCCGCCGGTTTTCCGGTTTTCGGATAACAGCAGCCTAGTTTTGAGTCACAGTATGATCCTGGCCACTGCATAATTAACAAACAATAATGCAATATTGAATAATCAGATTAATAAAGTGTAAAAATATAATATAAAAATAAACTTAAATGAATCAACAATATTCGTAGTTACCTGCAGAATAAAAGTGAAGAAATCAAAATCCTGTGCAGAAAGGCATTGAACAGATATATATTGAAGTATCAAAAGCTTGGACAAAAATGAAATGCTGCTTAATCTCATTTTCTTATGTTTTCTCTTTCTCTTTAAAGGAGCATTTGGAACTTCACAAGCAAAGGAACTAATCAATGATGTTGATAGGAGTATTAGAGTCAATAGTTGTGCTACATATATATAATGGAATGATGTTGAACTTACGACGCATATACCAACAGTAAATATATATTTAATTGTTTTTTAGCATATGCAAATATATTATTTTTCATTCCAATTTTCATTATTATTTTTGTTTATAATGTTGCAATTTTCTTTCTCTTCTTAAGTTAAAATGTACATGTATCTCCCTAAATAAAGTTAGCATATGTCATTAAAATAATTTTTTTTTACCAAAATACCCCTTTACTTCTTCTCCCATCCTTCCCTTCGGTCTTGGATCAATATATAGCTTCGAGTCCAACAATAGCTTTACCTCACGAGATTTGTATAAAACAATTAACCATATAAACACACACAAATTAAGAGAACTTAGTAGTAGTAGGCTAATAGTCATAGCCATTGTATGCACAGCTGAATCCCCATATAAATTTAGTTGGAAGAGAATTCAAGAGCATAAACATATTTCATTACAGCTTTAATCATATTTCATAATCATAGTTGGAAGAGAGTTTCTCGCCAAGGTCGTGACTCGTGAGTTTTAACAATATTGAGTTTCAATAGACAAAAAAATAGACGGTTAGGGTTTCAATAACATTATTATCTAACATATTCTCTCAAACTCATGATGCAATATCAGTCGGCATCAAGAGTTTGTCAAGCGAAAAACGAAAAACATACTACGTAATATAAAGTTCTAACACTATCCTCAAACTCAAGCTTATTATCTAATAGTGAGAGAGTTCATGATCCATTGGATTGTGGTGGTACCCTGAGAATGAGATGAGAAGCACCGAAAGCTAATAAGGTAAGTTAAAAATAATTTAGAATTCTAATTAGATTAGTTTTAACATAATTTTGTGTAAGTAAAATGGACTAATTAGTATATTTTAACTTACGAACGGAAGAAAGTGTAATGTTAATATATTTGACAACAGGGGAGGGAAATATAATTTACTTTATATCTTTTTATTTTTATTTTTGCTCCTTTTTATTTTGTTTGAATTTCTACAAACTTCTGAGTTTTTTTAGCAAGACAAAATTATGAGTTCATTTCTACAAATATACCATTTTATTTAATAATAACGGTACCTGATTCGAATTACTTAACTGGTTTTCATCTACTTTTTTTTTTATTTTTAAATTGAGCGATAGAAATTCAAAATATTGTAAAAGAGAAAATACTAATATTCTATACTATATATAAAGAAAATAGATGAATTCTGTTGACTTTTTCCCTTTTCAATTATACCCTTAAATAAATTTGACTATTAAAATGTTATTTTATTGATGTTATTCAAAAAGGTAAGATTTTATATTATATTTGTTATATCGTTTGCATCATTGGATAAAATAAGTATAGTTTGTTACAATATGAAAGTGAAAAATATTTATTACTTATACCTATAATTTTAATCAAAATTTTATAAAAATTATTGTTCATAATTTATATGAATTTATGTAATAAAAGGGTCGGACAGACGGATACGGAGTATAGGGAGAGTAGTATAAGTTTAGGCACTTAATTAATTTGTTGCAATGTTGACAATGTTGAAGACGTAAAGTGATCTAGCTAATCTTGAGCATTAAGGCAAGGACGTTTGGTGTTATTGCGTGGAAGGAAAAGGAAGTCAACTTAAGGGGTGCTTTGACCGGTTCATAGTTTTGAGCAGGCTAGACTATAATACTAAGACTTCAAAAAATTTAGGCTAGACTATGATAAATTACAAAAGGCTAATGATTCTAAATTAAAGGCAATTATTTGGGCGAGTAAAGTGAGCCAAGTCAGGTCCCGGTGAGCTTAACTCAGTTGATAGGGACATTGCATAATTTATGCAGGGGTCGGGGTTCGAACCCCGGACACCCCACTTCTCCACATGTAATTGTGTGAGCTCCAGTCACTAGGCTACTAGACAAAAAAAAGTGAGCCAAGTTAGAGAGTTTCAAGGGTCTACTGGCTAGATTATTCGATGGGCAAAGCAGGAACGAGATGGGAGAAAATTTAAGCAAAATGTCATTATTTCAAAGATTGGAAGATTCCCTGGGTGAGCCAGATGCGAAGTCAAAGCGAGGAGTTCCATAGAGTTTCAAGGAAGAAGCAAGAGCATATTCGCTAGACGAGCCACATTTTGTCCATGGAAGTAGGGCGGTGTTAGCGACCTTTGCTAGACGAATCTGCATTTTGATGACATGTATATAAATAGTTGTAAACAATATTCAGAATACATCTTTACAATCATAGACTCGTATTTAGAGAGAGAGAACATAGAGGAGAATAAAGATTCACCATGGGGAGCATTGGAGGTTTGGATTCAAGCTTTGCATGATTTTTCCTTTATATTCTTCATCATTGTGTTGGCTATGTTCACCATGGATAACTAACTCTCTTTGTGTCGGGATTAAAATTAGTTAGCTAGGATTTCAATGTAAAACTCTTGGTAGTCTGATTATATATAATCGATCTTTCATTATGTTGATGATTAATTTATGTTCTTAATGTTTTTTTCGACGTGTATTTCAGAAATGATTTTTGATTTAAAAAGTGTGAGCGATCAACTTTTTATCTGAGATTTACAATAAACTCTTTTGTGGATGCTACTTGCTAGACATAGTGTAACACCCTACTTCTATTAAAGCGATAAAACACGCGAATAATACAAATATTCAAGAAATAGACGTCACGTGTCCAAAAGTTCTCAAAACATGCATAATAAAATTTCTCAAAACGTCGCAACGGATATATAGTATACATCTCCAAATATTCATGTTCATAAACTCATAAATACATCACCATATGAAATCTCCAATCCCGACATGTGGGTAACATCTCAACAACATAATTCAATTCAGAATAAACATAAAAACTGACATCCTAGATCAGAGCGTAAACTAAGACTCCAAAAACAGATAACGGAGGTAGCTTCCGCTATCCTCGAACACTCACCAGGTAAGCAACAACTATTCTCACACGCCGTCTATCCATTCATACAAATAGGTAGGCGGTCCACCACAGACCACTGGGTGTTAGCTTCACATCATCATAATCAAATATAAACAATTGAAAAGATTGCCATCAAATTAAACTTCAAATGATTAAGCAAGAGAATTCAACTTCAACATTATTCATCAACACAATTAGGTTCTAATCATCACAAATATGCAATTCATCAACCACACTCATCACCAAACACATAAGCAATTAGGACTCATGACTAACTGTGCAATGCGCTTAGTCACGACTCCTATATGCATGTGGTACCAAACTTCTCCAAGGCCGTCACCTCATGATGCAACAAAAACATCATAGCCAACGGCTATAATCAACGGCTATATGGATGTAAACATCCGACACGACATATGATGAATGAACATATGACTCAATCAACCATGCATATGTTCACAATAATTCAACGGCTATAATCAACGACTATATATTTATATTCATGCATCCACCACCAATTGCATCCAATTAAGCATGTATAAAATTCATCATCCATAATCAACATTTAGTGTATTCAACATCAACAACATCATCACTATTATATTATCATCGAAAGAACATCAGTTTCAAGGAAGTCGACATATAACGAATTTAATCAAGACTCAGCATACATACACAATTGCCTCAACAAAACACATGCACTACTCACATATGTTCATAGTAGCTTAGGCATATGAGTATCATAGGCCAATTCCAAGAAATCACAAAATCACGCTAAGTTCGTATCATTTTACAAAGAAAGCAATCTTTCGACATTTTTCAAAACAAGACCTCTCATTCAAGTACGTAATCCTACAATTCAATCCTATATAACTTAAGCATGCAAATTCAACATCAACAACTTGATTATCATCAAATTCACATACCCAAACATAGCACTAAAATGAGAGCACGAATTTCACCAATTAAATTCACAATAATCACTTTTCACAATTAAGCACTTTTGAATTTAAGTAGAAAAGAGATTACAACTTAAAGATTATGATAGAATACTATCCCCCTAACTTCAATTAGCACAAACCTAGCCTTAACTTCACTTTCGCTCCTTGATTTTCTACCCCCTTCTTTTTCTCCAAGCTCTTCTCTTCTCAAACCTTTTTTCTCTTCCTCTAGCTCCTTCTCTCTCTACCTCTCTCAAAAGTTATGTGAAATGAAAACCATATTTCCTCTAAAGCCTAGAGTTTATATAGGCTCTACACTAATGGGCTCAACCCTCAAAATGTCTTAATGGGCTCACAGCTCTCAATAATTAATTCATAAAGTTTCTACCCATGTACGTTTAAAAAAATAACGAATAGTTACCAGCTCTTAACTAATTACCACAACCCACTAGTAACTTAGTAAAAATAACGGTTCCCACTTAAAACACTAAAAATAATCTTCACAGTGAAATTACTAGTTTACCCTTACTCATAAAATGACCAAAATACCCCTGAGTCCAAAATGACTAAAATACCCTTTTAACACCGAATTCCATTAATCCCAACCAAAATACACACAGAGGCAATTAATCACATACAAACACATATAAAAATTAATTAAAATAAATCTAACGAAAACCAGACTGTTACACATAGGGCTAACTTTACAATTACATACATTTTTTTTTTATCATAATGTCATTGAATTAATTGCTGAGAGAGACATCAAAAGTTAATTCATAGAATAGATCTCTTGGCGTTTGACAAACATGGTAACGACAACAAGAGACATGTGGAAACATAACTAAAATTTAAAAAGTCTATAATCAATCAAGAGAAGCATTGAATGAATAGCTAATGACGCCTTATCCCAACACAACTTTTTATTCATATATTTCAACTCTTTTTATAATATGTTTCTAAAACAACCTTTTCTTAAACTTTCATTTAGAATATTTCAAAAATTTGAATGGTCAAAACTATCTTGCATTTTTTGTGGATTCGATATTTATTTTTCATAAATATCGACATACTTATTTCTGTACGAGGATAATTAAAATTCTCTTTATCATTGCTCAAATGACAAGATATGTGATTTGACGTAACTTTTACATGATAATGATCATTTGTATAATTACCATTTTATCTAAATTTCTTAAATGGTTAAATATGAATTGATTGGATATATCTATTAACCAGTTGTTTTAGAGTAGATGAATTAGATGGACAAATAAATTAATTAATGGAATGTATGTGGTTTAATGTATATAATTGTCATTTGTCAAACCAAAAAATATTAAACTAGCTTTTCTGTTTGAAAAATAAGATGGAGATGTAAAACATCTCATTTTCACATTTTCACATGACCTTATTGAAGATGCATTCTCATTACGTGGGTATGATAATTATAATTAGAAAAACAATGCTTACTTGAAAATCAAAATACAAATTAAACCCATGTTCTTCTTAACAAAACAAATTCACCCAAAACTTGGAGAATTGTACTGTATCACCACACGAACCCATTGGAACACCAGGGCATTCAATGAAATTTGACCCAGAAGTGTCGACACACATGTAAACTTTTAAAAGCTGACTTTTAAGTCCTGGATCTTTATTACAAACTATTCCTGGGAGAAACCCTGTAGCTTGTTGTATAGCATCTAAAATGCTGCTTGTGCTGTAAAATTTATCATCTGGTTCAATCCCTGTGGAAATCATTGCAATTAAATGATCAGAAATTTTGTAAATATATCTTACTTTTTTGTTTCACTCTCAACACTTTAAATTAAAAGCGTGTCCAGTGTCTGATGTAATCTACATGTCAGTGTCGTGTTTCATGTTCGTGTATAAGTAATTGTTTCAGGACTCATTAGATGGTTCAAAAATATGTCTTGTTACCTGCGTTCTTAAGGATTTGAATGATGTTGAATTTTTTCTTGAGTTTGAGAGCTGTTTGGAAGTAGTCATGTTGAGTAAGCTTAGATTCTGAACAAGTACCATGTTTCATCCATTCATGTGACCATAGTTTTATACTTTTGAGTTGTGGACACCTCAAAGATGGCCAATTTAGTTCCAAGTTCTCAATGAGGTCTGAGACCTACACCAAATTCAATACGACTGGTTGATCAGTTTTTCGATAGAGAAATTAGGGTTTGTCTAGCATGCACAAGTAAATTAATTCTTGCACCATCCATAGATCTCTTCTTTACGATTAGATCAGTAATTCTATCAAATTTTATTTATTTTAATGATAAAATTTATTGATGTAATACAGAAAAGAATCATGTGCATCGTGCAAGACTTATTATTCTTGTGCACCATAGACTTGGCCGAGAAATTAATGCACTAATCATAAATATCGTTAAGACCAATTAAATACATTTTTCAAAAATAAATTAATACCTTAGATTTATCAAAGACACTTTGAATATCACAGTTTGAAGGAGTTGATCCATCATTTTTGGTAGGCCGGAGTCCATAAATGTTAAACTCTGCCGGCAGAATCGGGGTAATCGGATAACAGCAGCTCTGGTTTGAGTCACAGTATGCTCCTGGCCACTGCATCATTAACAAACAATGTAATACTTTAATAATCAACAAATGCATGATTAACAGATCTAATTATAAATGATTTAATTACCTGCTGAATAAAATAGAAGAAATCAAAATCCGGAGTTGAAAGGCATTGCACGGACAGATATTGAAGTATCAAAAGCTTGCATAAAAATGAATAAGTGCTGCTCACTTTCATTTTCTAATGTTTTCTATTTCTCTCTAAAAGGAGTTTTTGGAACTTCACAAGCAAAGAGAACTAGTCAATGATATTGATAGGTGTGTTTCTTATATATAGTGCAATGATGTTGAAACTTATAATGCATACCATTTAAATGATTTTTAGTATATGCAACTATACTATTTTGTTTTATTCCAAAACAAGGTACTATCTTTTATTGTTATAATTTATTCTTCTTTTTAAATTATATTTTTTGACAATTCTTCTTTATAAATTCTTGTAAATATATCTTTTTTTAATTTTATTTTTGGTCATTGTTATTTTGTTTTAATCTCTACAAAATTATATGTGATTCCTATAAATATGCAGTTTTTTTTTTTTTTTTTATAAAAACGGCACCCAATTCTACTTACTTGGGTTTCATCTACTAAAATGAAGTTGAAGAAATTTAACAACAGAAATTCAAAATCTAGTAAAAGAGAAAATACTAACATATATAAAAAATTTCATCCCAAAATTTATAAACTTTTTTTCCTCTATATAGATAGATATAAGTATAAATCAGGTCATCCAATATTTTTGTTACATTCAATACATTGGCTATCTGTCGAGGTCAAGGGTAGCAGCTTTCATTTATATATTGTGAGAAGAACATTTTGGGATTACCAATCACATGTAGGAAGAATCGGAAGGAGTTATGTAATGTTAGTTTAGGGTCAATATCCTCTTCATTAATGGACTCTTTCATTTGGAAGGAGTTACACTTATAAAATACATATTATTACTTTACAATAATATTATTTTATTTCATAAGTCTATATCTCCCCAAATTAAAGTGATCTAGTTCAACTTGAGCTTTAAGGCATGGAAGTTTGGTGTTGTTGCGTGGAAGGAAGTCAACTTCAGGGACGCTTTCGCATGTGATGTATTTGTATGCCTTAAATTGAATTTCGAGTAAATAAACAAGTACTTCCTTAATGTTGTAAAATTTTGTAAATATTCACTGAAATTTTATTCTAAAAAAAGGTAAAATTATATCTGAAATTGTTAAACGTTAGGCAATTTGTCATCTCCATTAATTTTTTTATTGGTCAACATGACGCGATAGTTGAATGTCTATGTGACACTGTCACCTGGTATGACAGGTCATGCCACGTCACAGGATGTATTGTTTTTTTTAATTTTAATTTTAATTTTTTTTAAAAATTATTCTGGATTTTTTAATGGTTATGAGCAAATTAAATACCACACTAAAATTTTATACATATATGCAAAATAGCCCCTAAAATTGATAATAATTAAGCGAATTGGTCCTTTTGAAAACAATTCTTGTGCTCCATTGGAAGAGTACAAGAGGAGCACAAGAAAAATTGCTTTCATAGGACCAATTTGTTTGATTATTATTAATAACGCCCTGTCCCCGTGAGCTTAACTCAGTCGGTAGGGACATTGCATAATTTATGTAGGGGCCGAGGTTCGAACCCTGGACACTTCACTTCTCCACATTTAATTGTGTGAGCTCTAGCCACTAGGCTACTAGACCAAAAAAAAAAAGAAAATAACGCCCTACTTATATTAAAGTGATAAAACACGCGAATAATACAAATATTCAAGAAATAGACGTCATGTCTTCAACAGTTCTCAAAACATGCATACTTAAATTTTTCTCAAAAACGTTGCAGCGGATAAATAGCATACATCTCCAAATAGCCATGTCATGAACATTACACATACATCACAAATAAGTCTCCAATCTCAACATGTGAGTAAAATCTCAACAACATAGTCGATACCGAAATAAAGGAAAAGACCGACAACCTAAATCAGAGCCCTAAACTAAGACTCCAAACACAGATAACGGAGGAAGCTCCCGTTATCCTCAAGCACTCACCAAACAAGTAATAAAGCTACTCCTTCACGTCGTCTACCCACTCATACAAATAGGTAGGCGGTCAACCGAATGACCACTGGGGATTAGCTTCACATCATCATAATTAAGCATAAACAATTGAAAAGGTTTCATCAAATTAAACTTCAAATGATTAAGCAAAATGGCATTCAACTTCAACATTATTCATCAACCCAAATAAATTCCAATCATCACAAACATGCAATTCATCAATCACATCAATCACTAAGCACATAAATAATTAAGACTCATGTCAAATCATGTTATGCGTCTAGACACGACTCCTACATGCATGTGGTACCAGTCGTCACCTCATGATGCAACAAAAACATCATAATCGTCGCCAATATGAATATAAAATCCGTCACCATCAGTCATGAATGCATGAACATATGACTCAACAACAATGCATATGTTCACACAAATCGTCGCCAATAATCGTCTCCAATATTATACATGCAATCACCACATTCAACTTCAACAATTTAGCATGCATAAGTTCAACACGTCAACAACCAACAACATATATACCATGTTATAATCCATAGACATATACAACGACATAAAACACTATCATCAAGTTCAACATCTTCAACATAGCCATCAAAGCTAACATTTTCAAGGAGAGTCACTATTAAGGAATTCAACCAAAACTAAGAAAAAAAATATTCATTTGCCTCAACAAAACGCGTGCACTACTCACATATGTTCATAGTAGCTTATGCATATGAGTATCCTAGGCCAATTCTAAGAAATCACAAAATAACAACAAGTTTATCTCATTTCTTTCATTTCTAAGTTATGTCACAACCCAAATCAAACATGTTGAGAAGCCTCAACTAAGTGTATACACAAAATCACATATGAGTGCAGTAGTGTATACATCAACGCCTCATAGGCCAATTCACTTAAATTTTAAAGTTTTGCAAAGTTCGTATCATTTTATCAATTTTCAAAGAATTCAAGTTTTTAAGACAAAACCAAGTTAAAGTACATGAATTCCATCCAAAACATTTTTACAAATCATACAATACTAGACAACCTCAGTCCTACACTTTTTCCTTTGAGAAATCGAGTTTTCAGAAAATTCATGTTCTTGAACTATTTTCAAAACGTTATGATACGATTCAAAAAACCAAGTCCAATCTAACTCAATTGATGTTTCCAAAGGTTTAGAAAGTTCAAATACATTTAATTACATCAAAAGAATCAGTTTGGAACCACCCTGATTGACCCCGGATGCCCGGAACGCAAAAATCATGAGTTGCTGTACTGATCAACTCGCCATGGCGAGTTTGACAGAACACAACAAACTCAGCTCTCGGGAACTCACTCCAATTTCACACCAAAACCCCAATTTTAATCCCCTTGATCCCAAATTTGACCCCAAAACTTATACACATGATTACAAACATCCAAAGACATTCAAAACAACAACAAACATCAGATTAAAACACCAATTTATCTCAAAATCATCATCTAGTCATTTTCATCAAAAACCACCATTCTTCTCATTTCTCATTCAAACTCCAAGACAACCACACCAATTCAAAACCCATCAACATATAAACATAAATAAACATTAATGAAGTGAATTAAAACATGTTTCAACACCAATCATACACCAATTCATGAATTTCACTGAAATAGTCAAAAATCATGAAAACAACTCAACAACAATAACAACAATGAAGTTTAAGATAATAACACCACAAATTCATGAAGTTTATCACACCCATAAAATACCCTTCCAACACCAAATCCCACTAAAGTACACACAGAGGCAAATAATCACATACAAGCATATATAAACACACATAATAAACAATAAAATAAATCTAGTGAAAGTCGCGTTGTTACAACAGTTGGATCCTAAGCATTCACCCGACAGTTCTATTGTTCCTTTCAGAAGATTAAATTCTTGTTAGGCTGGTTTAGATTAAAGTATTGAAGTGTCAAGGAATGCACCTAATTCTTTTGACACTTGAATACCATCATTTAAACCAAGCCTAACAAGAATTTGATCTTTTGAATGGAACAATAGAACTTCCGGGTGAATGTTTGAGAGCTTTTGTTTAGCAAGTTTGAATTTGAGGTAAGACAATTGTTGTAGTTGGAAGGTGCAACCCGAATGTAATGTAATGATAAGACATATTTAGGAACTTTATGTAATGTAATGTAACCTTTATTCAAAATTATTCAATCCGTTACTTTATTCAAAATTATTCAATATGCGACTTTAATCGAAATTATTCAATACGCGACTTTAATCGAAATTATTCAATACGTGATTTCGCTTCGAATTTAATCAATACGCAAATTCGCTTCGAATTTAATCAATACGCAAATTCGCTTCGAATTTAATCAATACGCAATTTCGCTTCAAATTTACTCAAACTCTTCAAGATTATTCAATAACAAAATGTTCCAAGATTATTACATGCCATTACATTATTTAATCATCTCCCTCATCACTTATCTCAATTGGGTTGTCCTCGACAGTCCCTGGGGCACCTTCTTTTGGTTGAAGATCAAAATTGCATGTCCTCCCGCTCCTCCTCAGCCTGGACTGATTGTACACCAGCACCTTCGAATCCTTTTTTTTACGGAACCATCACATTCGATTATGTGCCATGTCATATGCGATTTTGCTTTCTTCTTGTCATCACCCTCCTTTTTGTTCAACTGAACCTGATTCTGATTCTGATTTTGAGACATATCTAAATAGAGAAATTGGTGATCAAAACATAATCCTAAACAACAATGCTAGAAAATCATAAAATCAAAACCTAAACCTAACCTATCATCAAAACCTAAACCTAAACCTAAACTATCATAAAATCAATAAAATCAATAAAACTTCTATAACAATTCTAAGAATTCATAACAACCTAAACCTAAACAATTCTAACCTAAACCTACCAATTCTAACAATTTTACAACAATTCATCAAAACCTAAACCTAAACTATCATAAAATCATAAAATCTATAAAACCTCTATAATCAAAATTTAACCAAACAAAACTAACAATTCAATCACAAAACAGCAATGCAATAAGATTCAAAATACTTACTTGATTTTGTGCTTAAAATGGCTTCAGTTGGTGAAAATCACACCTAGGAATATCAAAAACGCAACAATGGATTTCTGGAAACTACTATCTCTTTTATGTTCTTATAACAGATCAGCCGAAGAAACTTCGACAGTTAACTGCCGTCGGTTCCTTTCCTCAGCAGTTAACTGCCGCTGGCATATTTCAGTCATTTACATGTGTGTTTCAGCATTTGTATATGTGTGAACAACATTTTTCTAAATACAACTACTCTCATTCACAAATTCTTATTCAGAACAAAGCGGTTCAAGAGGAAGGTAAGCGCTAGGAGCATCAAGGGAGGACTCTATCCTCAACCTGTCTCTAGAGTATGTTTTATTTCTTTTGTAATTTGTCTTTGGTTAACATGAGTAACTAAACCTAATTGGGTAAGGTTCTAAGATAAATCTCTATTAGTTTGTTGGATCAATTTAATTCAAGTCTTTTATTCAGTTATTCTATGAGATCTATTTAATTTTTAGGGTTAATACGTTTTTACCCCCCTGTAATTTGGGCGTGTTCCGGTTTACCCCCCTGTAAAAAAAATAGTTTAGATTATGTCCCTGAAATATGAAGATTCTTTCGAAAACACCCCTGACCCCAACTGACACGCCACTTGCTGACGTGGCACGCCACTGTGGATTTATTTATTTTTTATTTATTTTTTTGCCTGACATTTGTGTATTTAGTTAACACATTATAAATACAACATTTTAAATTAAAATCATTTTAATATTTATTAAGAAAACTTAAAATACATAAAATCTTTAAAAAAAAAGGATTAAAAACCCAATAACCCAATCTGGAGAACCAAATCCAATCTCGACATCCTTCATCTTCTTCTTCTTCGCCATTTTCGTATCATTCATTATCGAATTTAGTTCCCAATCTTGTAATCATCTTCTTCTTCAATTTCGTTTTCGAATTCAGTTCCCAATCGCGATTTCTTATTTTTGATTTTCGTTTTTTAGGATTTGAAATGGCAGGAAGCAAATCATCATCAATTGGAAACTCAAATGGAAGAACAACACCCAAATGTGGGTGCAATAAGTTTATGCGATTGTGGGTATCAAACACAGATGAAAACCCAAAGAGGAAATTTTGGAGATGCTGTAATTTCTGGGAGGTAAGATTTTTTTGATGTTTTTTGATTCTGTTTTCCTCATCTCGTCTTCTAATTCTGTTGTATTTCTTTGGTGTAGAATGAAGATCATTGTAAGTTGTTCGTGTGGGATGATGAGTTAGAAACACCAAAAGTGAAAGCCCTGCTGGAAAGATTGGCTGCAAAGAACAACAGTGTCACTGAACTTGGTAGCACATCGCAAAATATGGTTTCAAAATGGTCAGATGGCTGCAATGTTGAAAGCAGAAACATTGCAAATCTTCCTTTTAAGAATGTTGAAGATGGTTGTAAGAATTGTGAAATGATGTCTGAATATCTAAGGGTGTTTGGCAAGGAAATTGGAGAGGAAGTTGGCAAAGAATTTGCAAAGGAATTAGGCAAGGTATATGGGACTGAGAGGGCCTCAACAAAGCACCTAAAAACAAAGAAAAAGCTGCAATATGAAAGAAACAAAAGCTTTGGCCTAATTGTGTTACTAGTGTTGTCTTCTTGGTTGTTTTGAAGT
>Ga0315913_1002900_pt1 | contig 20399 bp, 19 predicted proteins | sample MpolsnodulesMG_FD_207736 | JGI IMG/M metagenome (GOLD analysis project Ga0315913, IMG submission 207736) | Medicago polymorpha root nodule microbial communities from Los Angeles, California, United States - small nodules | ecosystem: Host-associated > Plants > Roots > Nodule | place: USA... | reverse complement strand
ATGCAATATGACTACAACTACACTTATATGGTATTATTGTCCCGCATTCTCGTAACTCTTATCTGATTATTTTTCTTTAGAAAGTTTTGTCTACATTAGATCAGACTTGTTGCAATTGTGAGAACTGACACGTCTATTGAAAAGGATAGTTTTTGTGCGACTAATCTTAATCATAGTAGATGCTAGGGTTTTCTAAAATGTTTAATCCCCACTTTTCTTTAAAGCTTTTGTTGGCTGAAAATTGTAGAGAGGTCTATTTTCCCGAGTTAGTTTCTTACTCTTCTCATTTTTATTCTTTATTAGTAAAATTGATGTCAATTTTTTTTTGTTGTTGAGGGAAACATGCTTATAGCATTTCATTAATAATAAGAGTTTCAATACATTCGGGTATATCAAAATAAACGGCCGGACTAGCTAAAGACGTGGCCTCTCTTGCAAGAGCATGAGCAACCGCCTCCACCCTAGAGTTAGAAAAGAGAGTGTTGAACAACGAACGACAGGAGGAAATAATGCAACCAAATTCGGACAAGTCGTTTCTGGTAGATAGGAAGGCATAAACTGTCAACTTAGAGTCTGTTTCAAAATCCACATTATTTATTGTCTATATAATATCTTTTTTAATATATTAGTCCTTATTGAATATATAGTCAGTAGTCTTCTGCTAGTTAGAAATTAATACTTATCTATTAGTTTGTGATTGCCTTCGGGTATATCAAAATAAACGGCGGGACTAGCTAAAGACGCGGCCTCTCTTGCAAGAGCATGAGCAACTGCCTCCACCCTAGAGTTAGAAAAGAGAGTGCTGAACAACGAACGACAGGAGGAAATAATGCAACCAAATTCGAACAAGTCGTTTCTGGTAGATAGGAAGGCATAAGCTGTCAACTTAGAGTCTGTTTCAAAATCCACATTATTTATTGTCTATATAATATCTTTTTTAATATATTAGTCCTTATTGAATATATAGTCAGTAGTCTTCTGCTAGTTAGAAATTAATACTTATCTATTAGTTTGTGAATGCCTTATATAGAGACTTGAAGATCTCAATTTCTTAAAGAAATGGAGAGGATTTGCATCTTAAAGAAATGGAGAGGATTTGCACCCACTTTTCTCTTTCATAATACTTTACTTCTATTAGTACAAAAGAGTGCCATGTTTGATAACAACCCTCGTGATATACACACACACCCTCATACAACAATAGTAGAAATTATAAGATAACCTTAAAATTTTGAGCCGAATCATTATTTTGGTATAATGGTCTAGCTATTTCCAAAACAAAAAATAAAAAAAATCTTATAATTTTGATGCCTTATAAGTTATACACCATTGACTGTTGCGTCTTAGTTTCTTTCACTTATTATCTTACGATTATGATATAGCATGACGATAGTTTAGCGTTTGTGTCAACTTTATGTAAATTTTATTTTTTTACCAAAAACTTTATGTAAATTTGAGAGATTTTTTATTTTTTTTAGAAAGACTGTAAATTTAGAGATGGATTGTAAATTATCCAAGTATACAAATACGGAAATGATGATTTTTACGGCACACATTTGAAAAGTGTCCTCTACGCACTTAGCTTACATTTTCTCGTGCGTCATAACGTATTCCTGGTTTGGAACACTTTGGAAGTCGAAGTAAAATAAAAATACTAATTTGGTAAAAAGAAAATCAATACCATTTTTTTCGTTGAGGAACAAGCTTACCATTTTGATATACTTAAATACCTCATTACATGTGGTGGTTCAATCCTCTTTTATGTATGTGATAATTTTTTTTGCTTTCTTTTTGGTGTTTTATACCTTTATTTAACGTAACAATATTTATTTCTTTACTTCTCTCTAGCACTCCTTGGGCTGTGCAGAGAAAATAAAGTTGTTTAGTTATATATAATTTCCTTTTAGTTTCTTAAAAAAAAATATTGTAAATGAGATGATATAAAATAATGAGACGGATGAAGTAACTCATATGTATAAGTCATAATTCAATAGATAAAAATATCAAAATTGTTAGATTAAATGCTATGATCAGGTTCAAACTTTAACTTCTCAATTTATGTACGTGTGTTTTTAATAACTATTGTCATTCATTTCTTAACTACCGAGAAAGAAGTAACTCATAAGATTCACTAGACACGTAGGAAAATTGGGAGGAAAATTGTGTATAATGGAACAATAAAGAAACAGCAGTCAGCAATCCATTGGAATATACCCAAGCACATTGAATTGAATCATAATGCATCTTTTCATAATTTTGATGATACTGCGTTTGTAATGCCTCACTAACCCAAATAAGCAAGCAACCATGATGCTTCACTTTCATTTTGGCGTTATTATTGTTTCAATGACTATAATCCTTACTCAAGCTAATATTAGGGTTGTCTCAAAATCTTATCACACTTTAATCGTGACTAAGTTGAACCCTTATATAGAGTTTCAAAATGTTTAACCCAGTAGTAGTTAATCCAATTGCTTTTCTATCATAGAAATATGGTAGCAACACACCTTCTAACACACACTTTTCAACACACTCTCTTTGATTGGTTAAAATTCACATGAGACCTACAAAAAGAGTGTGTGTTAGAAGGTGTGTTGCTATCATTTCTCTTCTATCATATTATTTGACACTTGAGTCTCACACATGTTAAGCTTTTGAAAATTACCGATCCATCCGTTGATTGGAATCACACGTGTTCTTTTATCAATCAATGTATAGTATAGGTAGATTTGATTATATTATCTTGTTTACCGACTAAGAATCTTGCTCTTTGACTTGTACGGTGAGAATAGTGACTAATTAATCACATGTTAAAACCAATTAGTCACTATTCTATGTTGGTTAATTATTCATGTTAAACTATTATTATGTTAAAACAAAGTTAGATATTTGTTGATAATTTAAATGTAAAGTTATTTTTTTAAAAACTCATTATTATTATTATTATTCATTGTGAAACCATTAATTTAGTATATCAAGTATCTTCATAAAAAAGCAAGTCTCTCAAGTATCAATTATTCATACACTTGATATCTAAATTAAGTATATGAAAACGGTAAAGTAATTCCAAATGTAATCTTAAGTAGTCTTATTTTTTTCTAAGTGTTAACTTAATGGTAAAAGATTGACTTTGGAGCCTCAAAAGACATGTACAGATTTCATATAAACTGTTACAAAACGATAATTAGTATCATCATTGTTATTGATAATAATTTTCTATATCTTATTTGATTTTGAAATTCAAAAAGTATAAGGGGCACAGTTTGTTGCATACTTGTCTTTTACTCATGTCTAATTTTGTGTGTTTGTTTATATTTAAAGATTAAGTATGAAATTTAGTGTTTGTTTGGTTCTACTTAGACAATAACTGATTTTGAGTGAATTAATTCTGATTAAAAGTGAATCGTAGATAAATTGATTTGTGTTTATATAAATTTTTATGTAAAAACGAATTAAATTATAATTGTGTATTATAATTAATTCTAGAATAAAAAAAACTACAAATAGCAACTTCATGTGAAATTGCTTATAGTACCTAAAATTGATTTCTAAAAAAAAAATGTCAAACATAATTGTTCTCGACACTTGAAAAGGGCCCTATCTACCGTGCATGACCTCACTAGGTCTCTCACGGTGAGAGAGTGGGTTTTTTTTGTTTTTTGAAAGAAGAGTGGTTTCTATTGTTCGATTAAAAACAGCTACATGATATTACAATAGTCTGTCCACACCAGAATATTTTTATCCTCTCTCACATAGATTATTCTCTGTTATTTTGGATCTTCTAAAAACCCTCTCCTCTCATCTCTTGAAAACATCAAAATAAATACGGATAGCAATTAGTACACACTGTCCACAACCCATATTAAGCTTTCTTCTCTTTGATTACCGCAGGTCATTATGAATTGATCGAACGGTGTCGAAGAAGGAAACGAGAACGGCGGAGAAGAGAAAGAAATGAGAATGATTGGAAAAAATGTGTTTTAATTTTTTCTTTTAATTTCTCATAATCTGCAAACTAGCAGCAAGCATAAAATTTGTTGTATCATGATTAATTTTTGCACTTAAGTGTAATTGGCTGGTTTAGTTTAAGAGGTTTTTATGGAAATGGGTTATTGGAATTTACCTCTATCCACCGATCCATCCACATTGTCACTCAAAAAAAAAATCCCAGAATTGTCCTTAGTTGTTGCAATCTGGGTTGGGTTGTTATGTGAGAAAATAAGAAGGATATGTTTAATAAGCAAGGAAGCAATCTCGGTTGTTACCTGAGAATGTGATGAGAGAGAATAAAAAAAGTGACAATGAAATAAAAATTATTCAGTGTTGACAGTATATGTTAACAACCATGGAGCAGCACTATCCAACGACTACAAAATAAAATTGGCCTCACCTTTGATTAAAAACAAAATCATTGGCCCTCACCCACTGTGAGAGACCTATCAAGCTTTCCCACCATAGACTGAGCCCTTGAAAAGCACTTCCATCTAGAAGTGAAGCCAAACACTTCAAAAAGTAGATGTGATAATGTTTATTTTCTTTCATGATGAGATATATGATTAAAATGGATGACCGTACCCCAGGGTTGATATTTTATAAGTTACTCTCATGGTAGAACATAGTGATATAATGATATAAAATTATTAATAAAAATTATTTAATAATTCTTTTCTCAGTGCTCCATCAAAACAATTGAATATCTTTTTTAAGGAAAGGGTTAATCAAGTAAATGGTCCCTATAAATATTTAGAATTTTATTTTTAGTCCCTACAAAATAAAATCACACTTTTTAGTTCCTATAAAATTTGCCATCAGAATTTTTAATCCCCTATAAAAAAATTTCATCGACATTTTTAATCCCTGACAAAAATTTCCATCAACATTTTTTGTCCCTAAAATGCTTAAGGAAAATGTCACAGGGACTAAAAAGTGTGATTATATTTTGTAGGGACTAAAAACAAAACTGTGAATATTTATAGGGATTAAAAACTTGATTAACCCTTAAGGAAAAAGAAAAGAATACTTTTTTTTTTGTCAGCGTGGCTAGAATTCACCTTTTTCAAAGTGAATAAGTGGGGTGTCTGGAGTTCGAACCCGGCCCCTACATATAACAATGCATGTCTCTGCCAACTGAGATATGTTCACGGGACATAATTGAATACTTATTATATTAATTTTTAAAGATATAAATGAGTAGGATGTATTTGCAAGTTCCGTCCAAGTGAATATTCACAAGTTGGAGTAGTTTTATTGTAGATGTTTTTGTGTTACTTTTTTTTTTTTTTAATGTTTTAATGTTACTTCTTTTTTACAAAGTTTTATGATGTGTTTGGTTTAAAAGAGAAATTGTAAAGAGAGAAATAAGTGAGAGAGAGTTAGAGAAGAGAGAAATAAGTGAGAAATAGAGTAGATTTGATGTATTGTTTGGTTTAAGAGAAAAACAAGAGAAATAGAAGAGAGAGAAGTGTGTTTATTTTTTAAAAGACAAAAATGTCCTTAAACTGAAAGTCCAACATATTTTATTTTGAATTTTATTTTTTACATGAAAACTAATCTTAATATTTTCTTGACCAAATTGCTTCCATTTTCTTAGAGAAAAAACCACCGCTTAAAACCAATTACTGCAAAATAGAATCCGAAATCAAATAAAGTTTCAAGCTTTACCTAGATTTAACAAGAAATTATATAAAATCTGTTTACCGTTTTATATTATGCAAAAGAAAAAATGGCGAAAAGACTATTGGAAAATGGATATGTCAAAAACGTAGAGAATTGGTTGAATTTGTGCTATTGTAATTCAACAATGAAATGGAGGGATGATCCATACAAAAGTATAAAAGGGGGATTGAGATAAAAATGGTACAACTACAAAGACAAATAGTGAACAAGGGAGAAAGAGGGGTAGTAATGGAAATATAAGGAAAAAGAGACATTTGCTCACTTTCTTCGCTAAAATGGAAAGAAAGCAAAAAGCAGTGGGTCCCGCAAAAAACTTTCTCTTTTCTCACTTTCTCTGCCAAACCAAACAGAAGGAATAGCCTATTTCTACTCTCTTTATCTCTCTCCTATTTCTCTCTTCTCTAAATCATCTCAACCAAACAGAGTGAATGTTACTTAAAAGACTAAATTAGGGATTTACACTTCTTTTTTTGGGTACAATGCTTTACACTGTTTTTTTTATTAATTAAATACTATGTTCACAACAAAACTATTAGCATAACCGATAGAAGATTGCTTTTTGACATTCATTGTGTCTTAGTAACATAAGTAAATGATCAAAAAACCCAGCAGCAGTTAACTGCCGGTGTGTTTTTTAGTTATAAGTCAGCGGTAGTTAACTACGGCTGAAGGTATTTTAGTCTTTTACTTGTGTTTTTAGGAAGTATTGAAAATCAGAAAAGCAATTGTCTAACCGATAAGTTAATTCTTGAGTCGGCAAAGTTCAAGTTCAAACAGATTTTGATTTGGACACGAAAAGGAACTCTAAGGGTGAGGGCCCATTATTTCATGAGCAAAACTACCAAACTATAATACCAAAATTTAGGTTCCAGTTTAACTCAAAACATGGTACAAACGCCCCTGGTATTTCACTATCTTGTCCCCTTTATTTATATCCTCGTACATTGTCATCACTCATCACACCACATGCTCTACACACATTTACCAATTTTCACTTACATTAGGTTTCACTTCAACTTAGAACTTAGAAGAAGTTATATAATATGATGGATGTGTTCATTCCAGAAGATTATGTTAGAAAGAGAAGACTTGAGAAAAAACTTGCAGCTAAGGTGGCTTCCACAAAAGGCTCTCAAACACATTCACATTGGAATAATAGCAATGAGAGGATTAAGGACAACGTTAAAGCCATGTCCTTCACTCATCATCAATGCTCACTTGTCGATGATCATCTTTTTACTTGCCTATCGGCTTAATTTATTCTACACCTTCATTCCTTATTAATTGAGACTTCTCTATTTCAAGTTTTGCTTTACATGAAGTTGTTAGAGTATGACATGGATGTTAAATTTGTACCTTTTTTATATATAGATTGAACATTTCTACTAACAGCATAGGTGACCTTTTTTTTGTGTGTTAAATGCATTTTAGTCCCTCTATATTGTTTCATTCACAAATTTAGCCCTCATGTTTCTAAATCCGCGATTTTAGTTTTCAAGATTGCATTTGTAAAAAAATAAATTATTAGAATTTTAAACAAAAGCAAAAACGGTGTCTCGAACTTAATCCATACAGCAAGAATTTTAATTGTTAACATTATTTTTTAAATAGGTAAGTATAAGAATCAATGTGAGTGAAGCATTTAAATTTCGTTTCGAACTTAATCCACACACTTTCCCTGTGATCTCTCAGGTAAATTACGTTTCGGTTCATAGTTGAATACTGAATGACACATTATTAAGCTCTGGGACGATGGTGTTTTATAGACATGCCAATTTCCTTGTGTCAATTGTTCAAGCACATATTGTCGGGCAGTGGAAGAGTAATAACGAATTATATGATCCAATAGAAGTACTTTAAAATAAGTTTATCAATTTCCAACAAGTAAATGATGTTAAAACAGAAATGCTATAACATTTGTAAAAATAGTAGCATCTTCTTCTATTCACATGATACACTTAATCATTTAAGCAATTGTCATTTGGTAAGGTATAGCAATGTGGATTGACTATAATATCAAGGGTGATGATACCTTCCACTGTCCAGGATATGTCTTCTTGTGTGTAAGTCATATCACATGATCCACACATTTACACTTACATTATGTTTCACCTCATCGTAGAACTTAGAAGTGATATGATGGATGTGGGTTATGTTAGAAAGAGAAGGATTGAGAAAAAACTAGCAGCTAAGGTGTATTCCACAAAAGTAGGGGCGAGAATGAGCCGAGTCGGACTTTGCTTAAATAGATCTGGCTTAGTTGAAAAAACTAAGAGGCGAGAAAAAACTTTTAAAGTGTCCATTTGATCAAAGCGGATATTTTATCAAGTAAAAGTATTCAAACAAAATTTCAATCTTGCAACGGAAAAAAAATCAATCTTGCAATCGATTGGTCTCTATATGTCTTAATCTTTTTTCGTTCTTTATAATATCTTCGTATTTGGTGTAGTGAATCAAATAGTTCATCATTCAAGCATCAGTCACTCAATCAATAATTTTTGTCATTATTTTTGTTTTTGGGGTGATCGAGTCACTAGTCTAATCCGATTTAAGCTAGTTAAATACCTATGAAAATTTAATCTAAAAACCGAGTTATCTAATCGAGTTATCCGGTTTGATTCGATTCAGCCATGCAGTCAACCAGTGACCCAATAGTCCGACCATTGATTCAATGACCCAATATATAGACGAATCGATGATTGGGCCCAATTTTAAAACTATGGCTCCAACTTAAAAGAAATAAAGTTAATTTAAACTAATCTTTTTTCATATAGTACTTGATGATTGATCATAAGTAAATGCGAAAAATTATATACTTGAACTAAAAAAAACCATATTCGTGTATGATGCAAAAATTTGGAATATATTAGAAGATGTAAAAAAACATATTCATGTATTTGAACTAAAAAAAAACCATATTCACGCCTGATATAAATATCCAAACAATTGAGTTTCAAAAATTTGGAACACATTACAAGGATTTTTGTTCGGATAATGATTTTCAACTTGGTCATGAACTTAAGTTTGACTTTCAAGTTATGATGTAAAAATTCCTCTAAAGAAAAGTTATGATGTAAAAAAAAACTATATTGTCAAAATAACTCTTTAAACTTCGTTACAATGTCATATTTTCTTAAGATGAGTTTTCATTTTTTTAATTTCACACGAACTTTATTTTTAAAGTTTGTCATAATTGATCTAAAAATGATCTCAAGAAGAATATGACAATTTAAAAACTATAAAATAATTGGAAGAATCCAACTACAAAATTTAGAACACGATTGTAGAATTTTTGTTCAGATAATGGTTTTGAACTCGGTCATTAACTCAAATTTGACTTTTGATGTAAAGAAAATTGTCTATTGTTAAAATCACTCGTTAAACATCTCTACAGAAAACAATATTTTTTTTTATGAAAAAAATGAGCGTAGGAGAGAGAAAGAGTGGCGGCCAGTCTAGGGCATACCTAGGGCAACCGCGTCGGAGCTATTCACTGGCAGAGAGGCACATTGGGGGGCTCGAGGTCCAGCCAGGGTGGCAGAAATTGGGGGGATAGGGGAGATTGGTCTGTGGTGTAGTCTAGGAAGAGGAAAGCGACAAAACCGGAGCTCAGACGATGGGACAAGTCAAGGGTATCAGAGCGGTAAGGAGGAGCGGCTAAGGGTAAGGGACAGGATTGGCAATCACAGGACGACGGTAGGGTTTCACGCGGATTTACAAGGCACGTAGGGATGAGGATGTTAGGGCCAAGGTTATGGTTTCCAGGAAACATGGAGGACGGGACTCTTCTGTTGAGAAGTGCGGACAAGGTGTTGTTTCGTATGTAGGGGACAGTGGTGGTAAAGTTTCTTTATATGTCACCAATTTTCCAGATTTTATGTCGTTGTTTCGCATGCGTCAATGCTTTGAAGTATGTTGTATGTTATCTGATGTTTATGTTGCACGTTACCGGAATGCTCGTGGACAAGTTTTTGGTTTTGTACGATTTGTGAATGTGAAGAACATAGACAAATTATCACAAGCATTGAATAATGTATGGATAGGACAATGTCATGTTTGGGCACGTGAAGAACGCTTTGATAGGTTTGCTCAATATGATGTGGAGCCTAGGGTTTCTAAAACTGGTTTGAGGAAGGAGGAGGTTGTAGTGAAGGTTAGTCAGGCGGTTAGGAAGAGAGGTGAGGAAGAAGAAAAAAATTAAGAGGGAGGGTAGGAAGGCGGCAAGTAAGAGAAACGAGGGAGACAACATGGTTTGTGAGGTTAAGAAGATGAAGGGGTAGAGAGGACAGAAACAACTTGGTGAGGGTGGGGAGTGTCGAAGTTCGGGTAGGGAGGAAGGGTAGGAAGAAGAAGGGGAGTATGAGGGAGGATGGCGGAGTAGGGAAGTCGGGGAAGAAGGTGAAGGTACGGAGTGGGTGCGGTTCGGCCGAACTGCTGACGGAATAGGAGGAACAACAAGAAGGAAGTAAGGAGCAGGGGGTAGTGAAGGATGAGGAGGAGCATATGATCCATTTGACTGAGAATGGAGTGCAGAAACATGGTTCTGTGAACATCAGGGTAATATTCCTAGTTATGTATCGTTGTCGAGGGACCGTAATTGGGATAGTACTGGCATGGTGGCAACGATTGTTACAGGAGACTCTACGATTTCTATTCAACAAAGGGTCGAGGATGCATGGTTCACTTCCGTTGTTGTTACTCCGATGGGGAGTGATAGAGTGTTTCTTCATTGCACCAGAGGTGACGATATATGGCAGGTGTTTAATAGTGCAATTGATTTATTTAGTATGCTCTTTTCAAACCTGCACAACTGGACCTTGAAAGATGAATATTATGAACGGGGAGTGTGGCTTCGAGTGTATGGTGTTCCCACTCATGCACGGAACGAAGCATTCTTCAAAATTTATGTGTTGAAGAGTGGAAGATTTCTAAGGGCTGATGCATGTACTGTTGACAAAGCACGGTTAGACTTTGCGCGTGTTCTCATCTCGACCTCATGTTTAGAGATGGTGAATATGTCGTCTGACATTCTAATTGATGGATGCAAGCATTCTATTAATATGGTCAACGAGTGGGGTTGTAATTTAGGGGAGGATTCTTTTTTGGCGGAGGAGGAAACCGAGTCTAGGACGGAAGTGTTATATGGCCATAATGACGTTCCCGTATTAGATGAGGTGCAAGGCGAGGTGGATGCATTGGTGAACGATCTCAATAAGGATTGGAGCCAGTTTGGTTCAAAGCAAAAGAAAAAGGATTTTGTTGATGGTGTTGTCAGTCAAGAGGAGTGTTTGGGACAATTGGAAGCGGATGCTTTGTTGCGGAAGGAAGAGCAACACCTTCCCAAGGCCGAAGCGGTGCAAGTCCGTAATCAGAAACTTGCCATCGCAAAGGCTCTTGCTGTTTCGGCTGAGGATCTTAAAGTGCATCAATATCATAGGGTATCTAAGAAGAAGCGTGATGCTTCATGCAATGTGAATCCGAGCATTTCTAATTCTATTGTGCCTTGGAGTCTTGACTGGTTGTCACAACTCCCTAAACCTGCTGTTAAGGCTGCTTCATCATCTAAGAACATCAAAATTATTTCTCATGATTATGTTCATATGAAAACGGCCCCCTTATGTTAACCTCAATCCAAACCGGTTTCGAAGAAGAAGTCTAAAGATTCTTTCAAGCATTCAGTCGGTTTTTTGAATTGGGTTGCTAGAATGCAATCGAAGGATAGGAAAGAAATCCTTAAAGTTTTAAAGAGGCGGTTTGCTAGAATGCAATCGAATCTATTTTTAAAAGATTTTTTTTGGGGGGTGGGGAGGTTTTAAAAAAATTGCTTGGGTAAAATGGGAGTCCATTTGTTTGCCGAAGGAGGAATGGGGTTTGGGGGTGCGACGGTTAGGAGAATTTAACCTTTCACTTTTAGGGAAATGGTGTTGGAGGATGTTGGTTGCGAAGGACAGGTTGTGATATCGAGTCTTAAAAGTTAGATACGGCGATGAGGGGGAGGTTGGAGGAGGGGGGAGGCACGACTCCTTGTGGTGGAGGGAGTTGTGTGAAATCCGTGAAGGGTTGGGGACGGGAGTGGGGAACTGGTTTGAGGATAACATTCGGCGGGTATTCGAGGATGGTAAAAATACTTTCTTTTGGACGGATAATTGGGTTGGCGGAGTTCCGTTGCGGACTAAATTTCGTCGACTTTTTTATTTAGTTGTGCATCAAAAGTGTTCGGTGGCTGATATGGCGGTGTTAGGTTTAGAGGAAGGAGGGAGCGGATGGGTGTGGCAGAGAGGACTTTTGGCGTGGGAGGAGGAGTGTGTGAGGGAGTGCTCTATTTTGTTACATAACGTTGTTTTGTAAGACCATGTTAATGACAATTGGAAGTGGTTGCGTGAACCTACTCAAGGCTATTCAGTGCGCGGAACCTATCATTTTTGGACGGCATCTGATGACGTGTTGGAGGGGGGCCGCAACTTCAATGTCTGGCATAAGGTCGTCCCTTCAAAGATCTATGTTTTTGCTTGGCGCTTGCTCCACAATAGAATTCCTACCAAAATTAATCTATTGTGGCGTAAAGTTCTTCATCACAATGATACTATGTGTGTGGGAGGATGTGGTTGTCCCGAAACGGCTGTACACCTTTTCCTAGCTTGTGACATATTTGGCAGCACGTGGTCTTTTTTGTGGTGTTGGCTCGGTATTGATTTCGTACCTTCCATCGTATTTGGTGGACATTTTGATCAGTTTTCTCGCTTGGCTGGTATGCCAAGATATACTCATTCATTCTTCAGGGTAATTTGGCTCGCTTCTGTGTGGGTAATATGGAAAGAATGAAACAACCGCATCTTCAAAAATGTGGTTTCCGATCTGTGTACCATATCTGACAAAGTGAAGCTGAATTCGTTTATGTGGTTGAAAACAAATCAGCCATCTTTTGGTTTTTGCTATCACGATTGGTGTCGGCACCCGCTTCTTTGTATGGGTGTTTCCATGTAATTTATTATCTTTTTTTTTTCCTGATGCTTCTCAGTGAGGCACCAATTGTGACATTGTAAATTGTTGAGTGCTTCTCTTCCAACACGCCTTGTACGAGAGGGAATCACTTTTGGTTTAATATTATATTCCATTTTCACTAGTTAAAAAAAAATATCGCTCGTTAAACATTGTTACGATGTCATATTTTCTGAAGATGTGTTTCCATCCGATGTTTTAATTTTCTAATTTTACGTGAACTTTATTTTTAATTTTTGTCGTTTATATAAATATAAAAATAAACATGGCAAGACTGTGACGGTCTAGAAAACTAGAAATTAATGGGAAGGATCGAACTAAAAAATTTGGAACACAGTGGAATGATTTTTGTTTGGATAATGATTTTCAAATCGGTCATAAACAGATAAACTCAAGTTTGTTACGAGATCATAGTTTTTTTTTTTAACAAATCAAAATGAGATATATTATAAACAATGGTGAATCATCCCACACAAGGCGTGAAAAGGAGAAACACCAGCAAATATTTACAATGTCAAGGTGCTAAAAACAAAGCACCAACCAAACAAACAAGTTAAATTACACAATAATGCCCATACAAGGGAGCGGATGTTTCCACCAGTCGTGGTAACTGTAATTGAAGGAAACATGCTTTGATTTTAACCATAAAAACGAACTTAGCTTGACCTTGTCAATAAGCATACAAGGGGTAGCAATTGTATGTTGGAAGACACGATTGTTCATTTCCTTCCAGATAACCCAAACAGCAGCACACCAAATGATATTTAGGAACAAATAAGAGCTCCTTGGCATACCTGCCATTTTTGTAAACTATTGGAAATAATTTCGAAGGTCACCTAGAGAAACGTCATAAATACCTAGCCAAAGCCGCACATCAATCCAAAGCCTACTGGACACGTCGCACTTGAGAAATAGATGCAATGTCGTTTCAGAAGCACCACACCCTGCTGCACATGTCGATGCATCAATATGAATAACACCCCGTCGTAACAAGTTGTCTCTAGTCGGAAGTCTGTTGCGAAGGAGTCTCCACACCATCAGAGATACCTTTGAAGGAAGATGTTTGAGCCAGACATCATCCGCAAGATTCCTATCCATAGTCACGCCTGAGAGAGTTATATAATGGTAGGATTCCCGCACTGAATAGCCACAAGTAGGATCCAATAACCACCTCAAGGTATCATGAATGGTAACCTGCAAAACAATGTTATGTAACAGAGCACAACACTCCCTCATACTCTCCTCCTCTCAAGCTAACAAACGACGTCTCCACACCCACGTCAATCCCTCCTCCTCCCACCCTATCCTCGACATCTCCTCCACCGTCATCTCCTCAAGATCATAGTTTCTAAAAATGTGTTTTTATTTCTAATGCCATCTTTTTCATTAATCTGTTCATAATGTAAATGCGACTATAAAACTTTATGGATTAATGTATTATTTTTTGAAGCTAAAATGGGCGTTTTTACAATGTAACATAAAAAAAAATGTGACACATTAAAGTCAGCTTTGTTATTTTGTTTTTTTGAGGGAAGCTTTATAATTTTGTAATATTTTAAATAAATATTTTTTGTATACCACTTTGTAATATTTAGTAACAACGTCTAATGTTTTTTTTTTATCAATAATAACATCATCTTTTCATAAAATAAAAAAATGTCATCTTTTTTATTTATTTATTTCACAATGTAATTAACATTGCAAATGTGATTTGACGCGCAACCTACACTTCATGTTCAGCTCGTGGGGAGCACGCAGTAAGTTGCTAGTGTGTATTGAAACTACGTGCTTAGGGATGTCACTGATTTGTGAGGACCTTGGAGAGCCTAGGACCTAATTGGGTCCATTTATATAGGGTGCTTTAATAACTGAATACCGCTCTTTACCTAACACATTTTGCTCCCACCCAATCAAACTGACTAAAATACCTCTGCACTAGTTAACTAACGTATGTGTAAAATTCTACGTTAGTTAACTCATGCAGCGTGACTTAAGTCACGCCGTGTAAGTTAACTCACGCAGGTGTTACAGCCCGCGTGAGTTAACCCACACTAGTTCAATTTCTTTTCATATCAACTAATGCTTCCATCATGTGGAAAAGAAGAGTACTTTGAGAGGAAGGTTTTACAAACAAATCCTTTGGTAGATTTCATTTTTGTCTACAAAAAGCAGTAGGCAATGGGTATGAAGTAAAATTATTAAGATCAAAAACATTCTACACGAAACTGAATTGTGGAACATTAAAATGCACCACAAGCCCCTCCACATTAACATCTATCAACATTCAACCACAAAAGCTCCAAGAATTTAGCTACCTTGGTTTTCAATAATCATCAGGCTATTGAACCCATTTGACTCGTTAAGAGTAAACCTCTCCAACTAAGATTCGAAAATTCTATTGATGGTTCTATTATTCACCATAAACATAACCAAATTTCAGATTCATAAATAACTGAATCGAACACAAATTTGAAAATATTTTAAGCATAAATCATTTTCACAATTATATTACTCTCTATTCATGAGAGTAACATAATTACATAATTCATGGGGAGTATCATAGTTGTTGAATAATATTGGAAAAATGTTTTGGTTTTGGCGTGGAGAAGTGTCAAATCCAAATTGAAAAGATAGATGTTAATATCAAGGGCTTAGTTGCAGTGATTGATTATCTAATTTGCACATGATGGAAGCATGGGTATTTTTGTTAACAAATGTAATTTTAAGTCACGTTAATTTTACACTTGTGCGAGTTAACTTACGCATGAGTATTTTTGATATTTCAGTTAGGCGCGAGCAAAATGTGTTTGGTAAAGAGCGGTATTCTTAATAACTCACAAGTGCATGTCTCTTGAGTGTTAGTTTAAAGTGTACACGAGTCATGGATGATGAACATTGAACACACACAAAAAGTGCATTCGTGGATGGGGTCGATCACATTGTATATCTCATGTCTATGTATTTTGTATATATAGTGACGGAGCTAGAAATTTTATCGAGCCTGGGCAAAATTTTGATCGCAAATTCACATGCGACATAATATATAAATAGTCATAAATCAAAATAAAAGAGGTTGTCATTTTGTCGATAAAAATACAATTTGAAATAAGAGAGATGAAACATAACTTTATGAATTAATTTTTGTGGTAATTTTATGAATTATTCATTTTTAGAATTTATATTAGAATAGAAAATATAAATAAAAAAAAACAATGATAAGTTTTAGTGACAGCCAAACCGTAGGTAGAGGTCCATAATGTATTTTAAAATGGTCTCCTTTGAATTACCTACGTTTTCCGTAGGTAAATGTGAAAAACATATAGTGACAGCTATTTGGCAATGACAGACATTTTTAGCTACGGAAATTTTCCCTATAGTGACGGATTTTGGCTATCACTATAAGTCAAATTTCTTGCAAATTTCTTGTAGCGATACGAAGAAAGTATCGGTTGAGCCCGAGCGTGTGCCCAGGCTAGCTAGGCCTTAAAAACGCCCCTGTACATATAAGCTCATCATTAGGGATGGACAAAGTTCAGTTCAGACCCAAAATTGTATCTGAACTGAACTGTTTTTTAGTTCGTTTGAACTGAATCGAACCATAATGAAACAGTTCGAACTAAACCAAACTGGTTCTTCAAAATAGTGAATTGTTTCGTTAAGAAAAAACCTGAACTGAATTAATGTTAACTTAAATGGTTTTGTTCACTTTTGTTTCGTTAAAAATAAACTCAGTAATTGGTAACAGATCAAGAAATCACTGTAATGGTAGAAAACAAAACAAACTGAGTAAAAAAATGCAGCAAAGCAAACAAACACCGATGAACCGTGATATTCAGCTGCAAATATTAAGGTTTATGGAATATAGACACTTTCTGTTCACAAATTCTTGTTCGTTATGGATATAGACACTTTCTGTTCCAATATTATTTATGAAAACTTGAGGATTCCAAGTTGGCTGGATCATAGTCACATAATTCGTAGTTCGCTTCGGTATGTGGTACGAGTTCGGGTACGCGGTACGCAACCTTCAAAGAATCAGGGTACGTAGGGGGTATACATAGTCGGTACGTTATTTCAATTCGCGGTACGTGCTAACGTATTAATCGGTACGTTATAAAAAAAAATTAAATAAACAAAAAAATAATACTAAAACAATTGTAACTTATGGGATGGATTATAATTTTTTTGAAAGGGGGTAAGATTAGCAATTTTCATTCATTATATTTTAATTCAAATAGTCCAAACAAAGGCCCATATACTGTCCAGTCCAGAGGCCCAATGGAAAAAACCTAATTTCAGAAGTATCTTCTTCCTCCTTGTGACTGTAACAGAGCTGCGCTTTTTCAAACCCAGATTCATGTTTCTTCCTGTTGTAACAGCGGCGGCCTCAACTTCATCATCATTTTCAGGAACTATTTCTTCCCTATTTCCAGATCTATTTTTCCAGATTTTTCCAGATCTAATTATCACACGCTCCTTGCTCTTTAATTGAGAAAAGCGGATGTTAAATTATCATTCCTCTTTTTAATTTCAATCTTTGTTCTACCGTCGCACGCTCCCTGCTTTTGCGATTCTCAATTCCGACTCAAGGTACTTTCCTCGTTTCTCTATTACTGTTCTGATTGATTTCTTTCTTGTTAATTGTCAGTTTTTTTACGTTTTAGCTTGGGGGTGGATTGGTTGGGCACCAACAGGCCACCGAATGAAACCTAAGGGCTCATTAGCCCGTTTCCGACCATTTTGAGGCTTGGTTCCGGCAGATATCGGTTCCAGCGGGTGGGTTACATCGGATCTGAGTCAACGATAAGGCTTGAAACAACCATTGATCAACAGATCTACATCGGTTACTTCAACATATATGAAAAATCCGTTGACAAACAGATCTACGCAGCCAGATCTTTGATTGGCGATCGGGTAAGTACCCACGCCGCCGATCACTCGACCCTGACCAAAATACTATATTATCCTTCGTTTTAAGTTTAGAACGCTTTTGAAAATAACTAAATATGTATGGTATTTGGTTAATCAGCTTAGGAGACAGAGATGAACAGAAGAGTGAGCTTAGACACTATATTACAAAAACAAAACAAAGAACTAGTCCTAGGAAACCGTCGTCCCAGTTTTCATGGACTGAACCTGTTGTAAAGCGCCCTTAACCATTAAACCAAACCCATAGCCTGTTAACCCGCTCTTCACGCGCCTAATTTTGGTTTGGCATGGTTCGGCCAAAGCATATTTATGGCCGTTCGAAACTATTGTCCACCTTTTGTAGGTAGTTTTTAATAAGATGAAACTTTATTTATATTTAACTGTTTTTTAGTCGGATATGTTTTGTTCTTCTTGTTTTTGTCGTCGTTTGGCTCGTATGATACTATCAAATATAAATCTTTTTTTGTGTTCTTTGTGTGTTTTCATTTATTTATTTTGCTTTTATTCTTTTTTGCAATATAGTTTGGCCATGAATAGAAATAAGGATTCAATTACCCCCGCAAGTGCTACTATCCAAAGATGCAATAAAACAAAAGGGAATGGAAAAGTTGCATGGCCTACTATCCAAAGATGCAATAAAGGAAAAGGGAATGCAAAATTCGATGATGCAGAAAGTCATGAACTTTGCCGTTACTTTTATAATCTTCCATCTCACTTAACTACTCACATTCTCCTTAAACTTCCCATTAAATCTCTTCTCGTATGTAGATGTGTGTGCAAAATTTGGAATAGACTAATTACAGAACCAACTTTTGCTAAATTGCAATTTGAGAGAGCACCAGTTAGTCTCATGATTCGAAACTTATGCATGTCAAGAAACCTATACCTTCTTGAGTGCGATCCTGAAAAGTTTGAGTTTGGAAGCAACAATCCTGTGAAGCTTGAGCCTACATTAAAGTTTCCTCTCCGTGGTGCCAAATCGTATTTGGAGATAAATGGCGTAAGATCAGACAATATTGATTGCATCACAGATCGTGACAAGTTTAGTATTGTGAATTCTTTCAATGGCTTGCTTTGTTTATCTGAACCATACTCCAAAAACCCTGTAGTGATCTGTAACCCTGCAACGAGGGAGTTCATAAGACTTCTTGAAGGTTCTTATGACTGGTTAAAGACGCCTTGGGTACAACCTAGGGTACAAGCTGGTTTTGGTTTCCAACCCAAAACTAATGAATATAAGGTGATAATATTGTGGAAAAAACATGTTAAACGGACCAATTATTGGGCGTTTGAGCGTCTGGTCCTTGAGATACATACGCTTGGAACACCATCATGGAGAAATGTTGAAGTCGATTCTCAAATTTCTTTTCGGAGTCTTATGTATCCAACATGTGTTAACGGTGCACTTCATTGGATCATATATGAAGGTCTTCAACAAAAGTCAATATTGTGTTTTTGTTTTGAAAGTGAGAGGTTGCAGTCATTTCCTTCTCCTCCACATGTGTTTGGAAATCATGATAATAGAATTCCTGATCGAATGTCTACTAGGTTGGAAACTAACATGTCTATTAGATTGGGAGAATTGAAGGGATTTCTTTACATTTGTGATGGATCGTCTTTCGAGAATGTTACAATGTGGGTTATGAAGGAATATGGCATTGGAGAATCATGGACTAAGGTTTACACTATTGATGCTTCAGTCGCTCCTTTGGGTTTTATGGGCCCTGTAGATCCGAGGTGTTGTGGTTTATGTTGGTTGGTTAAAAACACTGAACCAGAGAATTATGGGTTCAAAGTTTTTCGAATTCATTGGTCATATGAAGAATTTGAAATATTTCCACATATTCCAAGTTTAATATCACTCAAAGATATTGTGAAAGGAAATAATGTTGAGGTGTTGAAATATTCAAGGTTCAAAAGGTACGAATGTTGCTTTTAATATTTTATTTTGATTGGATAAATAAATTTTATGTTATTTTGAAATCACAATTAATTTGAATCATAAGACGAATACTCAAATGGACATGTGTGAATTTCGTATGTTGTTGATTTTCATTTTTGGCATTCTATTTGGTAAAAGGGTTAATAGTGCTCTATCCCTGTAATATAGGTGATATTTGGTTTTGCCCCCTGTAAAAAATTTCTTTTAGATTCTGTCCTTGTAAAATAAAGATTCTTCATAAATAGACGCTGACCCATATGACTCATCAGATTCGCTGATGTGGCGTTGACGTAGCATGTTGACTCAACTTTTTTTGATGATGTGGCACTGTGACTGTATAATTAATTTTTTTTCCATTTTTCACTCATCTCTCTCTTCCCCATCCTTCTCTTTTCCTTCCTCTCTCTCTCTGACGGTTGCATCTTCTCTTTTTTCTTCTCTTCTTTTTCTAACCCCTTCTCTTCCTCATTCTATTCCATTCTCTTCATTTCTTCTCTTCCCTCTCTTTTCTTAATTTGACCCTTTTTAGATTTCCCCCCCTTTTATCATCAATCTTCCACCATCTCATTTTGTTTATTGTGTTGTTGACATTGTGAATGATATCTCTACTGTTTTGTGTGTGGAAATTGAAATTCATCGAGGTTCAACCATGGTGATTGGGGAAATTTTGTGTGTGGTGGTTGCAGAGTCGCGAGTAACGAAGAGCTGTTAATAATTCTGTCCAATGGAAATTTTGCTTCTGGGTAAATTTTGCTTATGGGTATTAATAATTCTATGAAAAGTCAATAACAAATCTGAGTTATGATTTGTGTTGAAATTTTAATTTCTCTACTGTTTTGGATGAAGATTTGTG
>Ga0315913_1002898_pt1 | contig 20408 bp, 21 predicted proteins | sample MpolsnodulesMG_FD_207736 | JGI IMG/M metagenome (GOLD analysis project Ga0315913, IMG submission 207736) | Medicago polymorpha root nodule microbial communities from Los Angeles, California, United States - small nodules | ecosystem: Host-associated > Plants > Roots > Nodule | place: USA... | reverse complement strand
AAAATTGTATTTTGTTCCATCTCTCTCCCTTAACCGCTAGAAATGCATTGAATCACATTCAATTACTAGGAAGGTTCTTAATTAGTTATAGGAGCAATATTTTAGTTCCTAATTTATCTTGTTGCAGTCTCTCCCCTATGACTATATGAGTAAACTCACGCCATACTCACTCATCTAATGAGAATGAAACCCCTTTTCCTCACCTCATTTGTGTTTCCAGCCTTACAAAAATTAGTCAACCCAAAATTAATTATGTGATACCACCGTTCCTTCCATGTCAATGTCTGGTTCAAAATGAAAGGGAGTGAATCTTCACACTTGAAAGACCTTCATTTCCTAGTCTCCAAATTTGATAGGTTTTCCTAAGACCAGAAGCAAGTTCTCTAGTCGTATTTCTTCTCAAGCACGTGAGATAATTTTGTGGGATTAAAGTGTGCTATTGGGAAGGAAAGCGTCCAAGGTAAGGGCTCTGGTATTGACCATGATTTAAAAGAAAATAATAGGTTGTGATATTGAATTTGATATGCTTCTTGATTCAATGGATGAGTGAAGAGATTAATTATTATTAATAAATATAAGAATTTTTGTTTAGTAATTTTTGTTATTGACTTTGAAGAATATGTGAATTTTGATAATTATATGAATGATTGATTAGTTGTGAAATTGGCAATATGTTGATTGATGTATATAATTGTTGATATGTGAAATTGTGAATTATATTGATTTAAGTTGACTGTCTGTTGATTTTGTCTCTAGAGGTTTTGAGAAATTTTATTAATTTTAAGGTGTGATGATTTTGTTATGCCAAATGGGGCGATTAATATTGTTATGCCAATTGGGGCGATATCCGGATCATGGTCTAGTTGCATTTCATGCACTGCATTAGCATTGAGTCTTGAGTCTTGTGTTGTTCTTATAGTATAATTTAGAGTGATGAATATTTTAAACTAAAAGAAATGTCTTAACACGATTCCTAGATGATGGTTGTATATTCTTATTTGATGTCTTAATTTATTATTGATTTTATTTCATGGGTGTTGAAGACTAACCCTTACAACCAACATTTTAGGTACCAAAGGAGATTTAATCTATGCTTGATGTTCTGGTTGAAGTGTGTACGCGGGGAAACAAATTTGGGTTTTTCTGAATTGTAATTTAAAATAGTTTTGAAGTTCATTAGTTTCGTAGTTAACTTGACTTGAAATGTTAAGTATGTAATTAAATTAGTTTAACTATTTTTGTTAAGTTCTAGTAAATAATTTATTATGCTTAACCATTGAAAAAAAAATTAGCCTTATTTTTCTAAAAGAAAGAAATAGACGCAATGTCTTGGATTGAATTTCAGGGCGTTACAGGAATGGTAGTATAGGTCATGACAAACATAAATGTGGTCAAAAAACGTGTAAAATTTGGTAAAAAAACGTGTGGATTGAATGTTGAATAACCGACCAAAGTCCAAAAAATGATTGTTCTTCAGTTCTGACCACCGGCCAACGTGCGTGAGTTAACTCGCGCACATGCTAGTGGTGCGTGACTTAAGTCACGCAGAGCTTATAAGGTGCGTGAGTTAAGTCACGCTGCCTGACTTGACTTACGCAGGGGTATAACAGAAAATCATGCTGGGCTCGAGCCAAAATTGCGAGGGGGAGAGCAGAAATCTAAGTGTTTTCAACCTTTGGACTACTAAGCCCATATACAAGAGGCCCACACTGTAAAAACATAAAACTGGCTTTCAGCACAAACCCTGATCCTCACTTCACTTCAATCAGCCGCCGCTCCTCTATAGCAGTAAGCAAGTTCATCTTCTTTCATCTATGGATGGACAACTCTCCTTCTTTATGCTCAGTCACTCACATAATTTTTCATCATCCTTTTATTCATGCAAACCAGTCTGTTTGAAGACTAAGAATATAAATTCTCCTCTCCTTCTCAGACTGATTTCAAATTCCTTTTCTGAAGAAAAAACGAAAACGCAGTCCGACCGCGGGAACCTCCGGTTTTTTCCGGTTTTTCCGTTTTCTACCGGTTTACCGGTTCATCCCCCGGTTCCTAACTAGGACGGTTTTTAGACTTGTCCGAACCGGACACTGGCCCGGTTTACGGTTGAGTCGGTCGAACCGGCCGGTCCGGTTCAGTTTTGATTACCTTGGTTATACCTCTACAAATCATAAAAAATACAAATCTTGTCCCTTTTTAAAATTATACCCATACTTCCACCCATCATCATGTGTTTCCGCAATTGAAAATACAACATAAGAATTAGCAACAAATCTGAAATCACATGACGTATCAATCACACTCCTTCGATTAATTTCCCTTGCTCTCCCTTATGCAGATCTTTTCCCCACAAAAGAAGATAGAGCATTAGATTTTTTTTTCTCTTAACGGATCTGATGTTTCACACTATGACTATTTTAAGTTATGAATATACATGAAGTTGGTCTCCCAGACCATGTGTGTTTCTATGCTTTACATTTTTCCCCTTTATTATTTTTATAAAATTTGAAGAATTTAATTAGTTGGAAATGAGACGAAGAAGATAACTATGGAATTGAGGAGAAGCTTTGAAATTCTCTCTCTCAAAAAAGTAATTTAATATCGTGTGATCCATTAAACCATATATCAGATATTAAACTGATAAGAACATATACTAGTTTTCATTTATGGGTAAAATTAAAATAAATAATTAATGGTTGTTGATATTTAATATGTTGGGATGTGGGTTCGAAGCCGCAATTTTCGGATTTCTTGGCCCTTTATTAATCTAAGTTAATTCGTTGCTAGGGTTTTTAGAAAGAAAAAAAAAAGACAACAGAAAAAATATTCTAAAATATGTTTCTTATTATTAAACGGAGAGAAAATTAGTAATCAAAATGGTTTTCCAACTTTATTAATGCAAAGTAAACTGAACAAGATAATTAAAAAAATATCATTAATATCACTTTAACTAATAATATTTTTTTCTATTTTCCAATTTTATTCCAATTTTGATAATAAAAATAGAGTTAAAAGAACAGTATATTATTGACAAAAGAATACAGTTAATACGATTTTAATATTTGAAAACGGCATATAAATAAGAATGAATATTTACAAATATCTTAGTAGTGAAATGTAATTGAATTAATTAATTGTAATTTTTTTATGGTTATCAATTATTTACACTTAAACTATTTATGTTTCTTGTCTGTAGCAAGACTAGTATTATAATTGTGTTAGAAATAGAAGTTGGAATTGAATACAGTCTATGACACTAGTCAATGAAATACTTTTTTTGCATTTTTTTTCATTGATGTTGGCTAACTCTAAGAAGCTGCTGTATGTGAGAAAAACAATTGAAGAAAAGAAGACTTGCCGTTTTCTTCTAGGCCAGGTGATGGGGTGGGTTACTTTGGGGGTATTCCTTTACCTTATTTTAGATACAAAACTGATGAAACATGGAAATATGTTTTCATGACAAATTTTACTAGTCTCAACATGAAGTTATGGCAACCAATTTAATGAATTTGAAATTACAAGTAGATGAATCGGCTGCATATTTCATATAAAGGTTCAAGAAATTGGAGGGACAAGCCCGTCACAAAATGAACTGGCTTCCAGAGCAGCATATATTGAGCAATTCATCCAAAAGAATGAAAAAGAAACAGAAACGTGCTACCTTGCTAAGGAAGAGACTTGCACATAGTCTCTATCATTTCCACACGATTAAATTGTTATGAAATAATAATCAGCTAAAAGTATTATAGAAAAATCAAATAATTTCATCAATAATGAAATGTATATTTGTCACTAACATACGACAACTAAAAGAAACATAGAGAATATAGTATAATTCAACAATTGCTCCCATATAGTGGGATAAAAGCGAAAGACCGTCTTGTTCCCGTCCTTTTTGATCTTCAATGATTAATGTTTATCTTTTTAGAAATTCTCCTTGTGGAAATCAAATTTGGTTTTTGACTTCTGAGAAAATTCCAAAGCTAACTCACGAAGTTCTTTAATAGGTGTCGGTGCCCCACAGTAAAACACTCCTGCATATTGAAATAAGTTCAGATCTTCAATAATTAATTTATATGTTGACAATTATGAATATTGTAAGTATTTTTTAAAGTTATTAGAAGAGTATATACATAACACACAGACATGCACACTTGACATGTGTTTTTAAGTGGTTAAATCAAATAGCAAAGTAAAGAATGTTAGTTGAAGTATAAGTTGACGAAATCACAATGGTACAGTGATAATGGAAACTCTAAAATGTTGATTTTGTTCTGTCAAATTTACTGCAAATTCAAATGAACTCACCAACGCGTTTCCCTGGATGATTATCTTCAATGCGATTAAAGACACTGCGCCACTTGGGTCGTGCAAAGTAAGACGCGATGGGTGTTCCATTTAAGATATCCAAACCATCTTTAGCATAGCTTATTGATTGAAGGACAGTAACAAGAGCAGAGCGAGCATCACCGTCTTCATATACACTAGTCAAGTGACTGTTGATCTCAATTACTTCCATGTGATCATCTTCAGCCACCTCATCTATTACCCCTTTAAACCAATCAAAGAAACCTTGTTCACCAGCCATCCAGTAAAAATAAGCCTTTCTAGTTTTAAATTTATTCACACCAATTTTCTTGTGTTGTGATGGTCTAGATGATTTACCAATTGTTCCCTCCTCCATATTAGTGATCCTTTCCTCCTCTTCCTTGGCCTTAATATTATTCAATATGTCCTTTACTATGCTTATCATTGGGGTAGCCCCAATTCCCAGTCCCACTAGTAAAACCACCTCATATTGTTTGTAGTCTTGTGCAGGCGCTCCATAAGGACCGTCAACCAAAACTTTAGGGAGGGGGGTACTGTAAAATAATGTAGTACAATAATAAAGCATCACTTATTAGTCATTAATAAACCATATCAGGGAAATAATTTTGATGATAAAAAAAACCACAAACTCACAAATTACACTAACCACTCTCCATGTTTTCAAACAAGGACGAAATTTATATAATAAAAAAAAATACGATTTAGTAAAGAATTTGTGATAGACACAAACTTTGTGTATTGCGTGATGTATCTCCTTATCAGTCCTACTAAATGTATTATAAGTTTAAAAACCCATATATAAAATAAGTGATACTATCAATGAAATAAATAAAAACGATTTGACTTATATACATATATACTACTCTTATCTATGTCTTTGTTACCTTGGGCTGTCATCCCCTGGCAAGCTTTCAGCCCTTAGAAGTTCACTCTGCCCATGGATTGATTTAAGACAACTCTGAGATAACCAAAGCAATAACCCAGTTAGTCAAAGAGAAACCACGATCGAATTGCATTTGGAATTGCAAATAAATAAATAAAATCAAAATTTACGTGATATTTGCATTTGCATTTGGAAGTGCATGTACTATTAAGATCTACGGGGACGAGTAATGAGAAAATTCTCCCCAACTTGAGCCATTAACATGTTTTTTATTTGCTAATAAAGTGATGTTGACCGTGAAACTAAGAAAATAATTATAATAGTATTACGAACAATAGATAATCTGAACTAACACCTTTGACTTGGAGAATTCGGCTATGAGACTGTTGGTCCAGTCACCGATCCCCTTGATGTGAACGCTAAGGTAGTCATCCCCTGGGGCGGAGGTTATAGAGAATGGATGCCTGTGAAACCATAAACATTATTTAACAAAATGCTCGGTTCGATCATTATCTATTTAACCTAAGAGATAATTATGGTTCTTCAAATTCATAGTACCATTCAAATGGAGAGACAGAAGCACATTTTACAAATATGTATTGTCCGCTCTTGTATCTGAACCCCTCAGGTTTTGACACATGAAGAGCTAACACGTCTCCAGGAGATTCCAGATCCTTTCTATAAACAACCGCCTTCAAGTCAGACATACAAAATTTGGTCAGAATTTCAGGTGCATGTACAATTATTTATTTGTCTATTGAATGCTGTATATGAATAATGTGTTGTAACCTACTGTATAGTATAGCGAGTAATTCAATATTCAACATTCACCTTTAATATTTTGACAGATTTGATGCGTGGTCTGAGTATTCTAGTCAGTCTTTCCAATGCATAAATGGTGATTGGAATAGCCAAATACATCCAAGTCTACAAAACACGTACAATCCTTAAAATATACAAGAATTAGCTGAGAAACTAGATAAAAAGGATAATTGAAGGAAGGTGCTAACCGTTTTCTTGTACCATTCTTTAGTAAAGTAAAGTTTGAAACCATGCACAATCAAAAGTGCATAGACAAAGACAAAGAGATGATGAGTGTACCAAAAGACATTGAAACCAGTTACACTATTGAGGAGGGGTTGGAGGCAATTGGGTGTTTTGGGTTCTTTGACCTTTCTGGGTGTTTTGGGTTCTTCGACCTTTCTGGGTGTTTTGGGTTCTTCGGCCTTTCTTTTCCTTAACCAAGGACTAGCCATCGTGAAGGCTATTGCCATTAAAACAACCATTATAATCCCTGTTACTCCTTCCCATGATTTCACAAAATGCCAATAATTTGTTGCTTGCTTTCCAAAAAATGGTTCCATGAGCTTGTACTTTTCACTATTTGCATGAAGAAGGCGTGGAAAGTCACAAGCAAGATGATAAATAGCATGTATACCAACTCCAATTGCTACTGCCACAGCTATTACCTGCAAATTACATATTAACATGTGAACTAAATCACTTATTAGCAAGAATGAATTTTGTCTTTCCATCATTCTCTCATGTACAACCAGTTGTGAAATTTACCTGGTGAAAGTTGAGGTTGTCATTAAAAGGAACAACGATGCCTAGCTTGGTCTTGCTCCTGAGCCATGTAACAGTGTTTCGGCAAACAGGTAACAAGATAATAGCCATGTTCAATTTGAGTGTCTCTGCTGCACCTTTAGCCATGCAAACGCAATGGCCCATCACCTCATAAGCAGCTTTTCTTCTATACTGCACAAATTTGTAGGCAAATAGACCAAACATAACACCAATCCATAGTACCAATATCCAAGTTCTTTGCCAATTGTACTGCAGAAAGTCAATGGCATCATTATACATCTTCCTAGCAGGATTGTATTTATACATACCCTTAAGCTTCATGCTTAGCGTTTCGCCCAGGTACCTACTATCCCCTCTTGTATAATGAGTTGGTCCATGCAACAAGAGTATCTCTAGGTCATATACCTGTATTCCAAACAATATTCACCAAATGGCCAAAAATTTATGGCTAAAATGACAAGCTATATATTACCAGAAGTTAAGTTTGGCCTAACTGGTCCTTATAAAATAGGTTGTAAGTTAAGGATTGCTATCATTAATTTATTAGCACTAATTTAATGGCAGTTAATCTAATGGATCTTGAATAGCATATTAGTAAAATTTAAGTTGAACATCTTTACAAAATCAACTTATAAGGTGAGAACTGAGCTATCCTACATATAAACTTATGTTAGACTTTATCTCATATAATTTGGGATTATTAACAACTATATTGGGAAATGGATCCCTAAATCTTATGTAAAATAATTAATTAATTACCGTGATATATCCTGTTTCATGGGGATCTAGTTCTTCCATGATCAAAGCAGCATATTGCTCAGCATGATTCTTTACGTTTGGGAGTTTGTTTGTACTGGCGCTAAGGATAATGATCTGAAAATATAATTGAACACATGATCAAGAATAGTTCAATTTTTTTGGGGACAAAAAATTGCATATTGGAAAAAAAAGTACTTCATTCTACTTTTACCGTAAGACTCATTTTCTTACATTTTCCTTGTCCCTTACTATGAAACTTTTTCAAAATTTCATATGCATTAATAATATAAAAAGATACTCTACTTAATTTACAATTGAAAAACATATATTTGTTCTTCTATGACATTAGTCATAATAGGGATAATTAACACTTGAGATGCTAGCTACCTTAGCCTTATAACCTTATAAGGTACAAAGTTCAAATTCCTTTGAAGACGTATGTAAAATGGTCATTGATGTTATTTTAATTGATAAAAAATCACCCTTCCTCATTTTATTTTTTTTAAGATTTATGTTATTTCTAGCCAAGAAAAATACAGTGAACTCTTTGCGAGTGGTTTTGGATCCCCCACTTGATGGAATACAAGGGTTGTTACTGGTTACAAAATAAAGAAGTGAACGAGGGATTAGTAAGTAATAAGTATCGTGATGTTTGTGATAAGAATTTTCTCTGCAAGTAGCAATTCCCGTTTCTTTTTAATGCCTATGGATGATTATGGAAAATTAACACTTTTTTTTAGGCAATGAGTTGATGAAAATGAAGTAAAATTTTGGGTAACAAACATTTTATATTTGAGTTTCGGTTGTGAATTAATGATTTCATACTACCTGTTTAATTTCATCCTTAGTAATTCTGCCATCAGCATCTTTATCAATCCTGCATTCGAAATTAATACACTTCAGTTTTTTGATTATATTTTATACTTATTATATTGATAAGAAAAAGAAAAGAGCAAATAATCACATGTCAAAGAATATTCTGAGCCTAGAACCAAAATTGTCGTCAGAAATCTGCTCCCAAATTAGTTTCAACTCTAACACATTAATTGAATCTCCCAAAGGAATATCCCTCCTCATAGAAATAACATTAAGAAGCTCTTCTGCAAAGGCCTCAGAGTTCTTCATGCCTACATCAAAATCCAAAAATATTCTCATGAAAATAAGTTATTATGAGGTTTGCCACAATCTCGTAAATGTTAACGGAAGTAGATAAGAACGAGCAATACCTATGCATTCGCCAAATTTAGAACGAGCAAGTAACCCATTTGTATCTTTAGTAAGCCTCCTGAACTCCCCATAAACCTTTTGCCATCCATCATCACCACCAGCTTTGGAGATAAAGTTGAGACCTTTGAGAGCATTAGAAGCTGCAGACGTAGTCCTATCATACTTCTTTTTTCCAACTCTCGCATTTTTTGATAAAGTAACCAAACGCTTCAGCTCATGAGACACTTCCTTCAAATCAGCCCTTCTCTTCTCTATTCTTTTGCTAAGCGAATCCAGTTTTCCTTCTTCTCCACGATCGTTAATTCCATTAAGAGTTTCAACACTAACAGAGTCACTTTGAATATCCAAAGTGATCTGAACACATCCATTTTCTTCTTCATCTTGTTTCTCAGAGCTTATCTTAACTTTTCTTCTGCTTACCATTTTGTTGAAACGTCCACTCAATGAACCATTGTGTGTTACCCTTTCAGTTATACCACCACCAATGAGTTCTATATTGTCAGAAACTTCTTCAATCTCGTCAGCTCCCATTATATACCTCTGTTACACACAATGTTTTTTTTTTCTTTCTTTCAGACCTCTCTATGTATAAAGCAATTGCATAATGGTTTTGTGGTCCTTTTTATAGTGCATTTTGGTCAATGTGTTGCTATGTTTTTTTTAAGGAAGATGAGATAATGGTTAGAAACTGGGGATATAAAATTCCAGAAAATCAATTAAACGCGTTGGGGTGGCACTTTTGCAACATTTATATATCACCATGCCATTCATGAGCTAGCTAGCGTGACACTTAATGCTGATGTCATTAGCAATATTCAAATTTATCCCACATTCCCATTCACATTTGCAACAAATTTTAAAAAATCACTTCTCTCCCGACAAGTTTTTAAGTATTCTAAATAAACAATTATTCTTTATAAAAGTTAAATATTTCGATTTTCAACAATACACACATTTTTACCAATACTTATCATTTATGGTTCTTAGCAAGCGTCATAAAAGCATTCGTTAGCATTTCCATTTTCTATTCTTCATACGTGTCTTGAGCCATCTTTTTTATCTGAAATAACTTATCTGCATCTATTCTCTTCTTAATGTTGTAACTGAGTCATCAATGTAATTGATCCAATTAACCATATAATTTTTATTGAGTTTGTTTGGAATTTCATTCTTTTTAGTTCTAGAGACTTAATTACCAATTTGAATGAATATTTTTCTTAATCGCACAATTTAATTAATATTTTGTGTATCTTTTTTTATAAAACTCAAATATTTTGTGTATTAATTTCAAATTATTTTCTTAGGTTAAAAAAAAAATTCAAATCATTTTCGGTGATTCTAGGTTGGTGAAGTTTACTAAATTAATTTGTATATGGTGAGGAAGTAGATGGTTTACTTTTTTTTAGGGGAAACTAGAGGGTTTACATGTGACTTCCTGTATTTTCCGGTTTCCAAATTTTTATAATAATTTTTTTATATGACATCGTTGATATATGATACGATAGTTATCCCGACGGTTTTTCAAAGTGATTGACATTTTTGCTGGAAATGTAATTTACTTGCTCGAACTAGTATAATTTAAAATTTGCAATTTGCATGCAACAAATTGATATTAGGCATATCACTTTGAATGAATATGCATGCAGAAAAGAGTTAGTAAATGTCTTGAGTCACATGGGAAGAAATGTGTAATAATCACTTGGAGTTGGATTGGAATTGACAAAGGGATCCAATGACAAGTGCCTCTCACAGCTTAGATGCATGGTATAAGGGAGGATATAACTTCAACACTTTGCCATGTCTATTTCTCTAGGAGGGGAATACATAAACTTTGATATTACATAGTCAAAAGCACGAGGAAATAAAAATTTATATTTAATTTATGATATTGTTAAAAAATATATATTTTTTAAGAGTTTTTTATAATATTTTAAGCATGACTGTGAACAAAAAAGTCACAATTTTTGATTATACACATGAGTTAAATTAAAATGATATATTAAAGTGATGATAAAAAAAATTAAAAATATAAGTTGAAGAAAGTTTTTTAAGTGATTAAAACAAAAAGTTAAATATTTATATGATCCAAAAACAAAATAGATATAGGTAAATCCTAATACGCGCTCTAAAGACAACAAAAAAGATATGTGAATTTAATTTTTAAAAAGTTAAAAATGACTCCCTCCTTATTTGACTCTACGGAGAAAAATGAGAAGGACCTTTTGGCATTGCACTGCTTGATTATTGATCAAGAACAAGAACTTGGCAAATGTTCCAAGCAATAGCTAACAAGTTAGACATTTTGGTTTTTCCTTGAGTGACGTGTATGCCATTCTCACTCTATTCCTTCCTTCCTTTTTCTTCTTTCTTCCTTCCCCTCAACACTACTTTCAAAATCTAAAAGCTCATTTTCTCAACAACAACTTAACCATAGTTAATCTCCACTCTCAAACCATGCAAGTTTCTTCTTCATCACTTAACCCATGCTTCCCAACTCTCACTTCCAACCGCTTCCTCCGTATTCGCCCACCGGAACCCTCTTCCACCTCCGCTTACTCACCACCTTCTCTCTCGTTTCTTTCATCTCAAAGAAACCGTTCTTCTTCTTCTTCTTCTTCTTCTTCTTCTTTCACCTTACTCACATCAACAAATACAAAAAGAAGAAGAAGAAGAAGAAGAAGAACGTCCACGTTCACGTTCACCGTAACTTCAATATTCGAACGTTTCACAGAAAGATCAATAAAATCCATAGTCTATGCCGAAAAAGAAGCGAAATTCTTCAAGAGCGATTTCCTTTACGCACAGCATATCATGCTTGGTCTAATAGCTGAAGCTGAAGAGACAAATCGTTCTCAAAACGGTTTTCTTGACTCTGGTGTAGTCACTCTTGAGAAAGCTCGTGATGCTGTTCCTCATCTCAATGATTCAACTAACTACGTTGATGATAATGGTGTTTATGTGTATCAAGATCTACCCGTTCCGTTTTCTTTTGGTACTAAACGTGTTTTTGAAGCTGCTGTTGAGTATTCAAGATCTTTGAACCATAATTTTGTTGATCCTGAACATATTTTCGTTGCTTTGATTAAAGTTGATGATGGAAGTTCTGCTAGAATTCTTTATAGGTATCAAATCTCTTTCTATGTTGAATATTGGGAGTATTTTTGTTTTTGGCTCATTTCTATAATTATATGTATATGCATTTTAGTTTTTACTTTCTTGTTTTGAGTTATTTCCTTAAGAAACTTATTTGAACCAAATGGTGACGGCACTATCACATGTCAACACTGGTCATGTGAGAAGTATCGGTCTTTAGTTGTTGTTGTAGGTTCAATCGTTGATATCCAATCAATGATTACCAAGAAGCAATTGGTGGCTATTTTGAGAAAATTAATTCATTTGGTTATGAACTTTTTAAGAATAATGCTGGATGTCAAGAAACCTGTTTCGCAAATCTGTCGCGATGTCAGTTATATATACTGTTACACACTGCAGCCACCGTGTTTTCTGGCAAAGACCCTAGTTTAATTGGTTGTCAAACTATTTGTGAAGCTTTAATGATTAATTCAGTCATGCTAAATTGCATAGCTGTTACGACAATTTAAATTCAACTTTAAAGTGTGTTTGTTTCTGCTTTGGTTTCACTTTGATCGCATAGTGACAGAAGCTACACTTTGGAGAGGCCATTGGCTGTGTTTCCAAATATGTACTTCAATAAGTTTTGGCTGGAGATTGGTAATTGGGATTTGGACTCTGGATTATAGCCAGACAATATGACATAGTTCATGGCACATAAATGATCTTCAGCTGTTGCTCTAGACTTAATACACCAACTGTTTTGTGCTTAAAAACTAAATTGAAGATTAATGAGTTATCCAAAATACCATTTGTCTTATGATTTGAGATGATCGATTTTGACTGAAGTTCAAACTCCCCCTTGCATACTCTGGTCAAAATCAATCTCAATTTGTCAGCGAAACAATTTTTTGGGCTACCCGAAAAGGCTGCTGTCATATCCTGGCTTATAAGTCCTCTTTGAGTTGCATAACTAGTTTGAAAAATATTCTTTGGGGTAAAATTTTAAGGAAATTCAGTTTTATCAAGTTTTTGTAGATGCATTAGCTATTTAAAGAGTGAAAATTTGCTTAATAGCAAATGCCAATATTTGTTTTTCTTTTGTTTTGTGGCAATAATGATCTGGAGCTATATCATTGTGGCTTGTGATTGGACAATTGACTATGTGCAAGATCTATCATTAAATTATGTGTGTAGCTATAATTTTCCATTAATGTTGCTAGTATGCAAATGACTTCAGACTCGGGTCAAACCCAGATCAGTTGGCAGCTGTGGCATATTCCAGACTACAAAAAGAGCTGGCTAGAGATGGTCGAGAGCCAGGTTATGTGTCTAATGGGGGGCACAACAAATCTATATCACAAAGGCGTTCTGGTGCAGGATCTGCCGCTAAAACAAAAGGCAAGAAAATATAAAGTTTGTTGTTTTATGATTTGATTTTGATGGTTGAAGGCAGAGATAAATTTTTCTCATATTCATTCTCTGGTTGTCAGATATGAAAGATAAAAAGAGTGCTCTATCACAATTCTGTGTGGATCTCACTGCCCGCGCAAGTGTTGGACTGATTGATCCAGTTATTGGCCGAGAAGCTGAAGTTCAGAGAATTATTCAAATACTATGCCGAAAGACAAAAAGCAATCCAATTCTTCTGGGTGAAGCTGGAGTTGGGAAAACAGCTATTGCGGAGGGACTGGCAATTCTTATTTCTCGGGCAGAAGTTGCTCCTTTTCTATTGGTGTGTCTATCAACAAATGATTAATGTTTCTAAAGTTTTTCTTTTCTTGTGTACCCTTCTGTAATTGCATGTGCCTTAATTAATATGTTTCTATCTACTTGGAATGCATTGTAATTTCAGTTTCTAACTTGTGTCTACACAGACAAAACGTGTCATGTCCTTGGATGTAGGACTATTAATGGCTGGGGCAAAAGAGAGAGGAGAGCTAGAGGACCGCGTTACAAAATTAATAAAAGATATAATAGAGTCAGGTGAATACATTTTAGCAAAAATATTATGATAAGAGTTGTGTTAATATATGTGTGCAAGAGAATTGTTTTAGCTTATCGGTTTACACTCCTTGCAGGTGATGTCATTCTTTTCATTGACGAAGTTCACACACTTGTTCAATCAGGGACAACTGGGAGGGGAAATAAGGGTTCTGGCTTTGACATTGCTAATTTGCTTAAACCCTCACTTGGAAGGGGTCAGTTTCAGGTGATTGGTTGCCCTGTAATCTCATCTGCTAGTTTCCTTTGTTCCAAGTGATACTTGAATATTTATGCTTTTCAATTTGAAGCCATCAAATAAACAATTGCTAGTAACATATAAGATTAACGTTAGAGGTCAAAATATATGATAACCAGTTACAGTTACTACACTTCTGTACCCAACATTTTTCAAAGTAACTGTACTAAACAAGATTAGTAATTAACATCTGGAAAGTAGGAAGGTTGAGATTATTCTAGAAGTTGTCTTTATGAAATACTGTGAGGCTATAGTTCTTGTTAATAGACTCACTGCTTGGCTGGAAGAGATATGAGTGAGTGTTAACTGGTAAATATCTTGCATATCTTCACTCCATGGAACCAAAAGGTTGCATGTACTAGAAAAATTATTTTGCAAACATTGCAATCTGTTGCTGAAATGAGGGCAAATTTGTATGTTCGGTGTTCGTGAGTCTCTTTTCAATTTCTATAAAGCTAGTTCCATATATTTTCATGTTTAAGGCTGTGAATACTGGAATCAGTTATATTCAACAACGCGAAGGCATGATATTCAATCATATTTTTTCTGTTAATGCCTCTCTGCTGTTGGAATTTTATTTTATTTTTTTGTAATTTTAAGTGGGAGGGATTTGTGGTTTGGAGAGAGTAGTTTTGGACTTTTAATTCTCTAGCTGACACAACTGTGTAAGTCGTAATTATTCTTTTCTCTAATGATTTTTTCTTGAATAATTGGTTCAATTATATTATGCAGTCGGAATGTTCTTACAGTGATCATTTTTGTATAAGATGGGATCATCATTTTTACTTGAGCATTGTAATAAAATATGCACACACACCATAACTTGTCACTATGAATAACATTTTCGTCTGTGCAGTGTATTGCATCTACCACTATTGATGAATACAGGCTTCATTTTGAAAAGGATAAGGCTTTGGCACGGCGGTTTCAACCTGTTTGGATTGATGAGCCGAGTGAGGTTGCACTTTATATTCATGTCTATACTGTTCCAAGTGACTCCCTCTTCTCCTTTGTAACTGTCGATTTTGTAGAAAAAAATTGTTTCTATTTATTTGTACGTTTTTAAAGTTCAATGAGATATTAACTATTGTTTCGCAGTAACACCCTTAATTATTTATTGCAAAGAGAGAAATAGATGGAATGAGATGTAATAAATAGTTAAGGTTGTTATAGAAAAAAGGTATAATTTCATCAAATGTAACCAAGTTTATTGGTTTTTTTGTTATGTGTAAATAACCTTATAACGACAGCTAAAACGGAACGAAGGGAGTACCATTTTAATCATAATTTGATCTCTTAATGAACTGTGTGTTGTTGTGTATAGGATGATGCAATTAAGATACTTATGGGTGTACGTGAGAAATATGAAGCACACCACAAGTGCAGATATTCAGAAGATGCCATAAAGGCTGCAGTTCATTTGTCAGCAAGATACATAGTTGATAGGTATCTACCTGATAAAGCTATTGACCTCATTGATGAAGCAGGAAGTAAAGCTTCTATTGAAGCCTTTAAGATGAAAAAAGAACACGATTATTGCATACTCTCTAAAAGCCCGGATGACTATTGGAGAGAAATTAGAACTGTTCAGTCCACGCTTAAAATGGTAATGGCATGGTTTGCTGTATTCCGATGTTCTTTGCATGAGCTGCTTACAGTTTAAGTTGACATTTCTTACTCTCAGGTTCAGGAGAGCATGCTTAAATATTATGGTGCATCTGGCATTGAGGATACCAATGAACTCATACTTGACTCATATTTAACTTCTGCAGCATTTGATAATGAGTATGTTAGTGATACCCAAAGCAGAGTTCTTTCTTTTGTGCATATCTATCTAGATTTGGTTTTTGAGTGGCTGACATGTTATTGTGTTTTAGGTGTATAGAAGTTAGGCCTGATCATATAGCAACAGTTGCTTCCCTCTGGTCAGGAATTCCAGTTCAGCAGCTCACTGCTGATGAAAGAAGTCTTCTGTTAGATCTGGATAATAAACTAAGGGAACGTGTGATTGGACAAGAGGAGGCTGTTTCTGCCATTTCTAAATCTGTGAAGAGATCCCGAGTCGGCCTTCAGGATCCCGGTAGACCCATAGCAACTTTACTATTCTGTGGCCCAACTGGCGTTGGGAAAACAGAACTAGCAAAGTCTTTGGCTGCATGCTATTTTGGATCGGTAAGTATTCACACAAGGTGTGTCTTTTTGGCATTAATGATGAGGACATTTTCTATTTTTGTTTTTCCTCTTTTCGATGTTCTGAAATGATAAATTTGCAATCTCTACATGTCACATCGATTGGTTCGTCTGTTTATATTTTTGCCTTTCATACTATCATTTCAGGAAACAGACATGATAAGGTTAGACATGAGTGAATATATGGAACGCCATTCAGTGAGCAAGTTATTAGGATCTCCCCCAGGTTATGTTGGTTACGGAGAAGGGGGCATTTTAACCGAAGCTATTAGAAGAAAACCATTTACTGTGGTTTTGTTTGATGAAATAGAAAAAGCTCATCCAGATATATTTAACATTCTTCTTCAATTAATGGAAGATGGCCATCTTACCGATTCTCAGGTTTGCGATGCTGATGTGAATCTTAATTTACTAGGACTTCAATAACCTTTTAAACATGAAACTTTCTCTTGGCATTTCTATATCTTCCTTTACGGCTTCTATGCAAGTAAAAACGATCACTTGTGTGATTCATAAAAACAAGCACTTGTAGTTGTATAAATAGAATGTGAAATTAACACTACTAGTGCCCTAAATTTTTATGTTTATTGTTTGAAAAACTGGTTCTAATAGGGTCGAAGAGTTTCATTTAAAAATGCATTGGTGGTGATGACTTCAAATGTGGGGTCTAGTGCCATTGCTAAGGGTCGACACAACTCCATAGGTTTCTTCATTTCAGATGACAAACCAACATCATATAATGGATTGAAATCGATGGTAATTGAAGAACTGAGGACATATTTTCGTCCAGAACTGCTCAACAGGATAGATGAAGTGGTGGTGTTTCATCCCCTTGAAAAGCCACAGGTTCGTTGAGTTTTGGTTCTGATTTAGATTAATGATTTGGTTCTGATTTAGTTTAATGATTTAGCTCGCCGATGATATTCACTTTGGAGGCTCTTACACAATATTCTATTACTATTTATTTATTATTTAGTCATTTTTGTTTGGCAATAATATGATTTTCAGAAACCGTTTTAAGCAGTTAAATTTAAATACTAGTGTTTTTAATAAAAAAATAAAAATAAGCTGTGCCAAGTTTTTTTATGTGGTCTATGTTATTTATTTTATTGATGTTATTTGTCAAAAAAAGAAAATATTGATGTTATTGCTACTTTTATCACAGTTGCTCCAAATATTTGATTTGCTGCTGCAAGACGTGAAAAGGACCATGCCCCGAGGAATTGATTTTGAGGTGTCTGAATCAGTCAAGGACCTTGTCTGTAAGGAAGGCTATGACCCAACATATGGTGCTAGACCTCTCAGGAGAGCCATTGTAAACTTAATTGAAAACCCATTGGCTGAAGCATTGCTTGCTGAAAAGTGCAAGGAAGGTGACACTGTCTTCATTGATTTGGATGCCAATGGTAACACCCTTGTTATAAATCAGCTTGATCAGACAGTCAACTTATCCGACACAAGTCACCCCTGAATAATGAACCATTGTACAGAAGTAGCCCGGTAGGTGTATATATAAGTCGTATACTGTAAAGTCAAAGATGTTTTGGCTCCTCTTTGTTAGCTTAAGTGTTTGATTCTGATGTAATGAGGAGCTTGACAACTTGTGAGATGTCAAAATGTAACTCATTCTTTGATAGCGTTGTAAAATGTATTCAAATTCAATTCATTAATGTAAGTATAGATTCCATCAAATGCACACTTAAGATTCATAAACTATGTCTTTGAATTTGTGTTGCATTATAAAAGTATCTTAATTAATCTTCCAACTTTAGATGATGTTTTAAAAGGCAATCATTGTCAAGATTGAGTCTTTCATGAACACCTAAGCGCGGCTCCTCCTGGTCTTGCCAAAGCCCTTGTCGATACCATGCGACTTGCCTTTACGAAGTTTTAATGGTTGTTATTGCTTTCCCTTTAATGTTTTAATAAATCATTTTTATTGATTTTACATGAAAAAGAAAGAAATGGGTAGTGAGCAGGGTGAAAACAAAAACTCTCAAGTATTCGAATATTGATATCTTGAAGTTGACTCAAACTACTCCTATAACACTCCTAACAATACGATTTCATATGTGACCTATTCATGTCGTCCAGATAACTTAAACGACACATGATGTTTTTTGTAAAAAAGAAATATGAATAGTAAAAATAGTTTATGATTTTTGACAAAAAAAAATAGTTTATGATTTAAAGTACCAACTTATTGTAAAAAAAAAAACTTAAATGACTAACTAAAACTAATTTAAAACACAACTGAAACGACACGTGATGTTTTTTTGTGAAAAAGAAACATGAATAGTAAAAAAAAATGATTTAAAGTACCAATTTATTGTAAAAAAATATAACTTAAATGACTAACTAGTTAAAAACATAACTTAAACGGCACGTGATGTTTTTTGTTTTTTGATTTTACAAAGTTCAAGCTACTTGAGAGTCGTAAACACTTTATATGATTACTTGATTATGCATGGGTAAACTGCCTATTAATACCAACTAGACTTCTGTCCCGTGCTATCGACGGGTCTATTATCAATGAATATCATTATATTTTCTTACAACCAATAATGAATTTGTTATTGACATATGAATCTAAAGGTAATAAAGCATAATTTTGCACGTTCAATCTATAGATAGAAAGGTTAATCATTTAAGAAAATGACTAAAAGTACATTTTGAAAATTTCTTGTTAAACCACATTTGATGTCACGTTTATATCTTCACCTTCCTCATGAGAAAAAATTGATCAAGGCAAATATACCTTAGCAGTCTTAAGCAATTTCCCTTAACTTTTATTTGTAGCCAAGCAAATGATACGGCCAGGAAAAATTGTCGTCGTTGAAAATTCAAAGACAATCTTTTATCAGAAGGAGTCAATGATAACCTTGGAATATAAACCTTCTGACCAATATTACTAATTCAATTTCTTTAGACAGAATATGATAATCATTCGTAACTAGTGTGGGAGTGAATCATTGAGAGTAGTTCCAAAGTTTATAAATTATAGAAAAATATTACTAAGAATAGTTGTTGTTTACGCCTACTCGACTTTCTTCGTCAAAATTGACATCTAAATTTTATGAAATTTTTATTGAATTCATTAGTCTATTGTTGATGCTAATAGGCACAAGTAGGTCACTTTGAGCAGCTAACAACATAAATGACGCTTGATAGTTGTTGTCTTGAAAAAATGCATCCTTATCATCATAGGCACTTATAGGTAATCCTGATGAATCCCTAAGAAAAAAGGTAATCTTGACAAACTTTCTTATCCAATGAACATTATCACGTTAAACATACAAAACAGACACAATACTCCCTATCATTAAATGCCTTCTATGAAGTTTGCAAGGCACACAGCTAACTGAATAAATGTTGAAATTAGGGGTTATTCTCATTGACAATGACATGCAAGGTATAGGATCATAGACATATAAGTTACTTTATCAACCAACTTAATTAATAGAAATATGTATTCACAAAAAGAAAAAAAGACGGTTTTTGAATTAATAGAAGTATTTTTGATCAATCATACTTCCTCATATAATGTATTTACGGTATATAAAAAAAAGGGAAGTAAATATGCTATTTTTCATTTTGTTAGTGTTGTAAATCATTTCACTATGCACATGATAACACCGATGCATGCTACAAAATAATAAAAGAACACGACTCATACATATTAAACATAATGATATAAATTTCGGTTGATTAAAATATGTTGGAACAAAGGGTGTTTCTCAAAATCACCTCTTAAGTTTTGATAATAACAAGGTATTAAAAATTATCAATTGGATATGCTAAACAAGTTGTTCAAGTGTACAAGATCCATAATCAAAGTACTATTCATAAAGATTCTGATTGAACAAGTTCAAGAGCAAAGGAATTTTATTTGAAGCTTAGAAGCGTCTGGAAGAATGCGTCTGAAGAAGTGCATCTGAAGAAACGGGTCTGAAGAAGAGCTCCTGAAGACACGTCATCAGAAGCAATGGTCATCTGAAGCACCTCGCCAGAAGCTAGTTCACCAGAGTTGACAAAGTACGATGTACGAAGTGTACGACCACGAACTCTGCAACCACCATCTCTGCAACTTTGTCTCTACATCAAGACAAGATTAACAGTAAC
>Ga0315913_1002897_pt1 | contig 20410 bp, 15 predicted proteins | sample MpolsnodulesMG_FD_207736 | JGI IMG/M metagenome (GOLD analysis project Ga0315913, IMG submission 207736) | Medicago polymorpha root nodule microbial communities from Los Angeles, California, United States - small nodules | ecosystem: Host-associated > Plants > Roots > Nodule | place: USA... | reverse complement strand
ATCTTATTTAACAAAAAAAAAAAAAAAAAAAAAGCCTTTACTCAGTAATCACACCTAAGTTCCCGAGTGCCTTTCTTCTATATTGCTTCTGCTATTTAAACTGTTTTACCTAACTATAACTATTAGCTAGAAATCGTTTTCATATACTCTAATTTGTAACAAAATAAACAGACATCCATTGTCTTGACTAATACTGTTTATTCTTATGTATCCTATAAAGAAACTTCGACCCGCCCTAAATTCAAATGAAGAAATTTCAACCATGCAATGTCCACTCAATGTGCCAAGAAAACCCAGCTTCGGTAACTTGACTAACAGAACAGTAATCAAAAGAAAATGAAGCTCTACCTGACCAGCACCAACATCAACAATGGCATCAGCTCTCACACTATCTGCAACTGTACTTACAACAGCAGAAAGAGCTTCTACCTGCACACAAGGAATGTTTTTATCTGAGATATTGAAGGCCAATAAATTTCTAGATGCAATAGAAAATGAATCTATGACTCCTAACTTGCTTGTCTAAAACCTTAGGTCCAAAGCAACATCTTGTAATATAAAGAAGGCAACCATAAATATATGATAAACAAGGACTCACTTCATGCCTTTTCTTCCCATTCATGCCCTGGGCAATAACTCTGTTAAGTGAAGTCATCTGCAGACCAGGTAATGCCTGCAAGTACAAAACAAAATTATCAAGGCTGCTCAATCCAAAACCTTCAAAACAGAAGTTTCAGATAAATTTATCTTGCAAACAAAATGTATATTGAGTCTTAAAATCGCCTTTCTTATTATTAATTTAAAAAAAAAAAAAAACTCTTCACAAATATTATGAACCCGCATAAATTGCCATCAAGCAAAAATAAAGGCCAAACCAGATCATACTAAGGACCTGTCTGTTTTGGATTTTTTTTTTTTTTAAATGTATTTTTATAACCAAAATATCACTTTTTAGTGTTTGTTTCATATTTTTTTAAAATCCATTTTGTTAAAAAATCATTTTTAGCCTCAATGAAAAGCTATTCCTAGTAGCTTTCCGAAATCTATTTTTTCTAAAAACAAGGAACTCAAGTGTAAGAGCTTCAAATCTTAAAAAAATTGATTTTTATAATAGAAAATAAACAGAAATTAGCTTCAGCTTTATCAAAAATCTCTAGATTTTTTTTAAAACAAAATCATTCTTTTTAAAGCTAAAACAAACACATCCAAAATTAAATGGCCAGAGAAATATCAAAAGGTAATAAACATGAAGAGTGAATAAAAATACAGAGTAAACTATGCTAATTGAGATTTTGATATTACTTCACAGTAGAAGTAGCGCAGGACAAATGAAGCGTAAGCATTACTGCCAATGGTGAACTTTCATATGGATACTATTGTCCGTGACCAAATAGAATGTTATAGCATTTGTTCATCATTTATATAATTAATTTCAATCAGCAAGATTTTCTCAGATTTCACAAGGATGAAGGTCGACTTAGTAAATGTTACATACCATGTCTATATCCACTTGTTCTTGACAAAACACCATAGACCTCAATTTTAGGATGAACTCCTTCAGAGAAGTTGGCCAGTGATCCTGCCACCAAGTTTTTTGGTGAAGAGAATCTCCTATACTATCAATAAAGCAGAACATACCCATAAAAGATAGAAAATAAGGTATCCTTTAAAGTCCAAACCAACCAATGAAGAACAGTAGACAAACGACAAATAAAATTCAGATAACTTAATTACAAAAAACAACCTCCAATAAGCTGGCATATAATTCTAAGAACTCGTCTAAACACAGCAATTGACCGATAGCTGGCATATAATTCTAAGAACTCGTCTAAACACAGCAATTGACCGATAGCATAAAAACCAAATAAACCATTCTGCTAGTAATAAGCATAATGGTAAAAAACCTCAGCTTAAATTCCAGCCTAATACCTTGGTAAAATGCACATAATGGGACAAACAAAGCACGACAAAATAGAGCATTTTCCACCTTGATACTTCTAACAAGCCAAGAAGACTATATCAATGTTGTGGGAGACCACCTAGACTCACCAAACAAGCCAAGAAGACTATATCAAACACACCAAGCTACTTAGCAGTGTAACAATAAATGAGTAAATGACAGTCACTTTCTAAGCAACTAAACACAATGCAAAAGCAACATGTACTAGTGATCCAATTAATTTTTATTTTTTTTTATGACAATGATCCAATTAAGTATATTGGTCCAAATTAAAGACAAAATTTAAAAAACAAAAAAGCCTGAATTATTATTTTTAAGCAAAGGATTGGATTGCAGAAGCATCACATTCACAACAATAGAGCAAGACACAGGGCAAAAAGCCTGAATTATCAAAATAGGATCCAAAAGAAAGAGGTTACCCCAATTCACAATAACGAAAACAGAAAAGAGAGTTGCAAGGATCAACACGGGGAAGGATCCCAAGCCCGAACCTTTTGATGTAAATCAGAAGTAATCTGAACAAAATCTATCAAAGTAAGGAAGAAAATAAGTTTCCCTTCCAACAATAAGGACAAACGTAAAGACAGAAAACCACTGGTCTATGAATCCTATCAAGGACAAAATCAAGAATCAACGCCGTGCTCAATACGCGACAAACCAGAGGATAAAAGGAAGCAAACCTGATGAGATGGTTATGATCTCACCATAAAGAAATGCAAATTAAAAACATATAATAATTAAGTAACAAACCAAGGCCGCCATGGGATTGCCCAACTGTGTCTAAGAATGCCAAACAATACCACAATTTAGTATTTTCATCACCAATATGATAACTCGCAGTTCAATTACAAAGTTTTCCAACACCGTGTCAAATGACAATTAGTTCACTTAGTGTGTGTTGCTTCACCGTGGAAACTTTCAGAATTGACTTTATCTCTAGCAAACGTGGTTTTAATAAAAACTTCGGGTGTTTGGCTACTATAGGTAAAAATGGCTTCCACCTTAACCTAGGTTTGACAATAAGTGATAAAATGTGGCTTTTGCAATGAGTTGCAAAATTCATACTAAAATTTAATTTACAGCAAATATGCTTTTAGAGTAAAAACATCCAAATACAAATCACTTCACTTAAAACTCAATTTTAACCAAATAAATTTTACAAAATCAAAATCATTCACAAAGTCAAGTTTGACATATGCTCACCCAAACACAACACTAACTTGCTTGTTTACTTTGAAAAAAACATTTCCAATTTTCATTTCTAGTTTTCACTTTTAATTACAAACCACTGCCATGTTTTCAAAGTTTTTTGCATGAAACACTCAAAACAGCTTTTTCTATTTTTAGTGTAGCCTGTACAAATCTATGAAAATAGACAACAAGGTGGACAGTTTTGACATTAAAAGCAAAAGCATAAAATATAAACAGAAACAACAGGCCCTCAGTTGTCACTACCAAATCCTAATTATTAGAACACGGTGCATTAATTTTTCAGTCGTCATTTTTGTCACTAAATGTGCGAAGCGACATCATTATAATCCTTTGAAGACCAAACTAACTAACAATAAACACATTCGAGAACGAAAGTAACTTAAAAAAATAAATAAAAAAACACACATCCAATGATTTTTATATATTCAATAAGTTATGTTGCACCGACACTTGTGATTACATTGAATTATGTCATTTTCTCAAAAATTTATCAAAGTCGACATATCCATGTCCGTGTCCGTGCTTACAACTATATTGACACCACTTGATACATTCAGGTTCAAAATAACGGTTTACTGAATAACTAAACAAAAAATGCAGATTCCACATGAATAAATAAATAAAATGAAGAAGAAAAAAAATCATTGAAAATAAAAGAAGAAAGTAAAGGAACCTGCACTACTCCAGAAGGTATTAAGAGAAGATTTTGAACGGGTTCTCTTCTGAGGCAATCGATCCATTCTGCATTAACATTCTCCCAAAGCCTATCCTGAAATCATAACAAATTGGTTTAAATTGTAGTAATTGTAAAAAAACAGAGAAGATGGAGGAAGAACCTTGAAGAAATGAACGACGTGAGGGTTGATGAAGGAGGAGAAGTAAGGAGTGAGGAATTGGATGATGTCGTTGATCCATGCCAGTGTATCGGCTGCTGTTTCGCATGAATACCTGCGCTCATCGCCCATTGCCGCTCCAACGGGAAGTTGAGTAAAGTTCACTCTATTTTTCTTTTTCTTTTTTGATCACCGTTAATTCACTCACTTCATCAAACTAATTCCGACCATTTTTACACACGATATAATTTGTCCTTAGTATAAAAATGTCAAGAAAATTAAAATGAGTTTAATTTTGTTACTTTTTGTTTTTACAAAAACTTCATTTTTCTAATTTATTTATTCACTATTCTAATTTATTTAACTAACGTTGCGTGAGTTAACTCACGCAAGTGTTATTTATTTTCTAATTTATTTATTCACTATTCTAATTTATTTTTTGACAAAAATAAACGATATTCATTCATTCAAATTGATGGAGTACATCGATACAATACAAATCCAAATTCGCTAAAAACAAAAAGGATGAATATGTGAACAAACTCACATCATCCATGTTAATAGTATAAAACGACAAAATACCTATGCCTACAAATATGACTAATATGACTATATTAAAGTCTCCGGAATATTCATGTCTCCGGATCTGCAACGTTGACAACGCCAAAGTCATTGTCATTGATCGGATTTGCACTTGCTCAAAGCTAATCTTTCAACCTGAATCAAATAAACACCGCACTAAGACGGGAAATCAAAAACACACCGCACAAAGACAGAAAATCAAAACAAACAGAGTCGTTCAGAGACGACGAAATCACAAAAATAAACGAAAGAACACAGAAAATATGTGAAATCCCTTATTCAATTAGGATATAAGGAAAAACAACTCAGATGGGTTATTTTTGGATCAAAATTGACCAACACGTGTTTTTTTAGTAAGTTTTGTCTTCGCTCGCACGTTTTTTAAAAAACTTTCTAGAAGCTCAGCCATCCCAAAATTGTTAAGTCAAACATGCTTAACAATCCAGTTTTTATGAAATGAGCTACCCAAAAAAAGATGCATCTTATTGGTATATGTAGTATAAAACAATTGTTATATGTCTTCCTTCAACCATGCAGTCTCATACATGCACGGTCATAGGAACCCTCTCATTCCAATGTAAATTTAGTTGCTTATAAATTGTTAGAAGTCACTCATTGTTATGTCTTATGCACCAGCAATCACTCCCGTTGTATTTGCAAAAGTACAATAATCGTATTAGGGTTTAGTATTGTATTGGTCATGCCTTGAGAAAGCTCTCAAGGGTTGGATTTATAGCCCTCTATGGACTTGATTTGTGGTTACTTAAGCCATAAGTAATGAGGGTATTCAGGTTTTTAGGCCGAGCTCTAGAAGCTTCTAGAAGCCGGCTGAGGCGACGCTCTGGGAAGGGCGCGCCTAGGGCTTTGGGGCCCTTTTGAAGGGAACTAAGGCCTCTAGGAGGGTCTCTAGACCTTTTGGTAGGACTTCTAGGTCTTTAGGAAGATATTGATGGTCCACCCGCCTTCGTCAGCCTTAGGCGTTCCATGCCCATCAGCTTCCATTTGGTTTGTCCATGAACCACGTCATACTATGAAAGATCAACTCTGATACCATTCCATCCATTTTGTAGACTCCACTTTCCAAGATGAGCTATATTCATTAGTAAAAGATCCAGAATCCCAAGACCTTCATGGTTCTTAGGTTTAGAGACCTTCGACCAACGCACCTATGAGATTTTGGAAGCCCCCTTACATCCTCCCTAAAGAAAGCGTCATTGCAAAAGGACAATCTATTCTCAAACCTTCATCGGCAACTTCATAAAAGAAAGGAAAAAGATAGGGCTCAAATTCATAACTGAGTTAATCAAGATCACTCCAATTTGTCACACCAAGAGGCTAACCTATAGGGTGTTGTGAACTTGTTTTTACATTTTTTCCGATTATATAAAATAAAACCAGTGCAACGCGTGAGAAATTAGTAGAGTGAAAAAAGAAATCATATTAGAAATATGACATTAAGGACATTAAAGCCTTATTTCATGATGTATCACATGATCGTACCTCATGAGACATCTCATATTGAAACGACGCGAAACACATGATAATTTCTTAAACAGCTCCTTGTTCAAATTCAAAACATGTAATTAAATAAATTTTGGCTCCATCTTATAATACCTTACTGTCATAAAATTAATTTTACTACCAACAGGCCTATAACAGTTGCAACGGGGTTAAAACTATTTTGCAAAATTTCATATTATGATGCACTGCCCATTCAAAAATAAACACATGTATTGTTTACGTGACTGTCCCATCCAGCTCATGTGTTTAATTCGATTATGGTTTATTTACTGTCTGTCTCGCTGCACTGCTGTACATGTACAAATTCTTTATTACAGTAAATAGTAGTCACGCCTGTCTTAAATTTTCTTTGAGTCAAACACGTTTCTGCTAAAACTTACTATAAGAACACTGGGGTCTCATCCTGCAGTTTAAAAGTGTACATTAAAAACGTTGCGAAAAAGAGATAAAAAAAATAATGAGTGAGACCAATGAGTAAAGAAGCAAGAAATAGAAACAAACAAAGAGTGATCAGATGATTATTGGTGTGCATATCACTAGTACTCCAACTAAGACCCTCCAAAAAATTAGTACAACGACTCTCAGAGGTAACTTCAGATCAATATTTGTTTTTGGAATAACTTCATATCAATGTATTTCAATAAGTTACATGTGGAATTCGCATGAGAAAGAGAGCAGAGGCATTTCATTCAAATTACGATAGACATTATTTATAGGGATTGGATTTCAAACTCCGAATTCTTCACTTTTTAGTGTGTGAATTTAGCAACTTGATAAAAAAAATTACAATAAAAAATTTTAACACCCAAATGGGGTTTTAGTTTGGTACTAAACATGGAAAGTAATTCCATTAAACATCTCAAATACTCTTATTGTATGTTTGATTCTACTTTTACAGGAGCAAAAATTGATTCTAATAATGTACGATTGATTTTGACTTGTTCGATTGTTGATGTTCAATAAAGTTTATTTTGCATTCATAATTGATTCTAACTTGAAACTAGAATTTAAAATTTTTAATTCTAAAATTGATTTTTTAAGCTTAAATTTATTATTCAATTCACTTTTATTTGAATATATCAATCTACCTTCACCTTATCACCTCAAAAAAAAAATTGGTAGATAGACGAGATGACAAAGTCATCATAAACTCAAACACAAAGTGGAGGTACTGGGGTTCGAACCCCGATCATGACGTCCGGCTTAACAATTTCGACATTTTTGTCAGTTGAGGTAGGACTAATTATGGGACAAAATTAATGTTACAAAAATTAACTCATTCAATGACAATTTTATTATCGCAAATCCTAACACATGTTGTCCTCGTGAGCTTAACTCAGTTAGTATGGACAATGCATAAAATATGCAAGGTCCGGGTTTCGAACCCCGGCCACCACAAAAAAAATCCTAACACATGCTAAGGCTCTTAAAAGCGTCTCAAAAAAATAGCTCTTAAAAGTGTTTCGTTTCACTCTACTAATTCTACTTAACTTCTAAGATTTATTTTTTGGGCAAAATAGTGTGGTGGACCCTCCATCTCAATAAATTAATTTAAATTGGTCATAGCCCATATAAGAATTTTTTTTAACGTAAAATTTTATTAAAAAATTGGTCTCTGTACAAAACAAACAGAGGCCGGTCATCCAGAAACTACAAAACGGAGACGCCGTATATGGGTGGAACGTCCAAAATAAACACAAAAAAGGCACCAAAACATTGACCACCTAACTAAGACCTACCTACAACACCCATAATAAACAACTACCAACACCAACATCACCGCCTAAATCAAAACTCCGTTCTAAAACAACCACTGAAAATCCAAGTCCATAAACACCCATCGCTAGCTAGTCATCTGAAAAACCCCTAAAAACCACCTGAACCAAAGAAAAACATCATCCAAACCAAACAACTTGTCAACACCATAGTTGAGCCCAATTTGACACCCCTAAGTGTCCTTTTCCAACGCTTCTTCTGGTTCCACCACCTCTCTACTCCAGGTCCACCGAAGAAAAGCACCATAAATAACCAAAACAAACTTGAGTCAAAGACTGACTCTCGATTTCGAATCAAAAGCGATCGGCCCACCAGACTCCAGAACCAAATCAGTAAGGTACACCATTGCATTCGATCCACCGGAGAAGACACCATAACCATTCAAAAAAACTTACAACCAAAGACTAACTCCCGATCTCGAAGCAAAATCAATCGATCCATCAGAATCCAGAAAAACAAACCTGAAAGGCATTCGACAGGTGAGGTAGTAGCAAAGACAAAAAACATGTCAAAAAATGAAAAGGTTCAGCTCGAAGACCACCCATAGTCGAAGCACCCAAACATAAAAGCAATTAGTGGTTAGTGAAATTCAACACAAGTTAGTTAGTTCCTCCCATACAAACTTACATTTTTTATGTTATTTACAACTTAAATAGATGATTACTATTGCTTAAAAAAAATCTTGTTTTTTTATTGGGGGACGTTTTTAATATTTGAACATGGTCTCCGATTTTATCGAAATTGCCCTGGTTAAGTTAATACTGATTTAACTCATATTCCATAAAATATTAGTTCGACTTTCACCATTGTTATCGTTAGAACTTTATTGATGGGTAATCCTTAAATATCTTTATAAGTTCTGTAAACTTTGATGCCAACTCTGATTTCGGTGGAGGTGAACGTTGAGTATACGTATATTATTACACTTGATCTAAGGTACAAACTTATGAAACAAAAAAATATACTCAAAAGACATTATCTACTTATAAGGGTGTGACTGATAAGTTAATACGACGAACCCCAGCTACTTTTTTTTTTGTTGAAGTAAAACCCCAGCTACTTCTAATCGTGATGATGTGTTTTAGAGATAAACTACAAACCATCATTTTCTACTTGAATGAAAAAGACTTGACTGGTCAACAAAGGCCACATCTTGAGAGTTAAGTTTTCTAAATTCTAATACACACTCGACTAGACGTGATAGAGAAGGTTGTGTTGTGGCAGCATGGTCACCCTCTTCAAGCTAGGTCCTCCCATGAGAATTAAGCACAATTATTATGCTTCTATTCATGCTGTCTGGGCCAAACCTATGTAAGCTCTAATTTGGACCTAGCTAAGATTGGGATCGTATCATTCCCTAATCACAAAGCAACATATCATTAAACCTTACAATTATTTTTATTGTACGTCGGTTATGCTTTGTTTATGCGTCATGTGCGAGAACAAAATAAAGTAGACTAAAAAGAAGAAAGAAAAAAACAAATCAAATGAACCATAAAAAGTGTGCTTAACATTCTTTCCTTTTTTTATTATTTAAGAGAAAAAGTTTATACAACATCTCATAAATTATAAGAAAAGAAATCACGTTGAATGTCTTAACTTTTACACTAAAGTCCCAACTAATTAAGATGCCAAAGTCTACTGTGGTGTATGCATGTTGAATGTCTTAATTAACTACGCTGGATTTCAAAACTAAGAAGTTAGCCGAACACTCCTAAACATGTAAGCTCTGGAAAAATCATCAAAAAGTAAGCTACGAAGATCATTAGGAAGAGACTCCACCAAATAGAAAAATGAATCGTCTCATTTATTATTATCACATGAACGAGTAAAGTGAAATCTTTCATCAATTAAATAAAATGTATGATATTTCATCATTCAAATTCATCTCATCTAAAATTCTCATGTGTTTTTCTTAATTTTTCAATGGTGAACACTCTTTAGAAATTTAGACATGAGAGAATTCTTTACCTCAAATGGATTATATTATTAGATAAAACGCCAAAGAGACTCTTCAGCTGTCCATTTGGCATAAATATTGTCCTTGTCGGAATAATGTCACGTAAAAGTTCATTAAATAAACATCAATATTTTGCATTATCACTGTTTCCTTTGTCGGTTTCACTTTTGTATCATAATTTTTAATTTTCTTTCCCGTATATATCTAAATATCTAAAGCATGCATCATCATCATATGTTATGCTGGAACACTAGTTGTAACCCTATGTTGGATGTATTCATTTTCATTCTTTCTCATGAATATGTTTTTCTGAATGTTTTTCTGAATGTTGATTTGTCCTGTTTTATTCATCAAATTATGCTGTCTACGAAATTTCACATTGAATTGTCGCACGCCATTAACATTTTTTTGTGAGAAATGGTGACAAGTAGTAGGTACTAGGCAAAATAATGTTTGTAAAAATAACGGGTGCTAGTCAAAAGTAATTACATGTAAATTTTTCGTTGGAGAATTATTTATAAGTAATATTTGAACTTTTTTTTTAAGGAAATATTTGAACATTTTTGGTGAGTCTCAGATTCAACTTACGTAAACTTTATTTTATTTTTTTCCTCTATTTTAATGCGCGGCAATAACATCCAACACATCAAATATTTCTGCAAGTTGCACTTACCAAACTAAATTTAGAACATCAATAAAGCAGGCAAATGTACCATGCTTTTCTTTATGTTATCTTGGTCATCAGATTAAAGATCACCAACAAAATTTTCATGCTTTTCTTTATGTTAGAAAACGAATTGTACTTATCTTTAGTTAGTTGTTGCTCTCAATTCTCCCAAACTCGGCAACATTTTTATTGAAGACGTAAAATCCTTTAGCTTGGTGTTTTGCCATTACTATAAACTGAGACAGTAGTACACTTACTACACTGTCAATTAATTATTATATATGTATATTATGCTGGTTTGTACATTCCAATAATCAGTACTGAATTATGGTCGGTTTGTTGTTTCATAAGAATTAAAAATTCTCGAAAGTTTTGTCCAAAAAATTATTGTAACTTTTTTTTTATAAGCAAACAATGAATATTGTAATTGATAAATAGAGACAAACAATGAATATTTTTTCCAAATAAATTCGCTAGAATTGGTAAAACTCACTCGTCCAAACTATGGCTGCATCATATATTACACTAAACCGGAGGAATATCACTCTCATAGTGTGTTTTTTTAAATATGATAAATTAACTCACTCAAATTGACACTGAAACTTGTTGAATAATGTTATTTTTTGTTTAGTTTCTTCTTTACACGTATATGGGTTCAAGCATATAGTGTGCTCCAAATGATAAGTTTTTGCTTATATAAAAATGAAATTTTAAGTGATTAGTGTACATTTGTCACAAAAATAAAACGTGATTATTGTGCATAAGAGTGAGACTTATGCAGGTCATGCACTCTAAACAGCACCATACGTGATTAGTGTACACAAACCGGTACCCGCGCTGAAAACAATTTCAATACATATTGGATGTATCCAAGTACTTGTACTTTTTTTTTACAAACCAAGTACTTGTACTCTTACCATAACTTTAAATTATAATATAAATAATAAAATATTATTGTAACTGAATAAAAAATTATATGCAGGACGATCCATGGCTCAGTTGTCGAGGACAATGCATTATTATATATGAGGACGGAGGTTCGAATCCCGAACACTCCATTTAATTCACTTTAAAAAGTGAATTCTAACCACTAAATTACTTTAAAGAAAAACATTCAAAACATTTTAAAATTGAGTCATAATTAAAAACCACGGACTAATTATATAATCAACCTAGCATCTAAAACATATTAAATTAGTAAGTATCCAGATAATAAATTCATCAACTTTTTTTTAGCATAAAGTCATAACAACACAAATATAATGTTTTTTGCTTGATCATTGATCATGATCATAATCTTAAAAAGAAAACCATGAATAAATATAGTTTTAATTCAACGATACAGATAGAAACAAGAAAAATATCCCCGTAAGCATAGCTCAGTTGATAGGAACAAGAATTGTTATATGCAGGGGCTGAGGTTCGAACCCCAGACACCCCACTTATTCACCTTGAAAAAGGTGAATTCTAGCCACTAGCCTACCGACCAAAGAAAAAACAAGAAGAATAAAAAAAAAAGATAATTTGGCTAGACACCTTAAATAAATTAAAAAACTTCAAGATAATTAAACATGATTTATTGGTTGTATTTGCGAAATATGATACCTTGCACACTTATGCTACTGACGTCCTTCATATTCGAGATGTTTTACATGAAAATGGAAATACGACATTGGTGCATGTTCTTAGGGAACAAAACATGTATGTTGATTTTATGGCTAAGGATGGATCACATGCAAGGTGCTCTACTCACTGGAACTGCCCTCCGCCTAGCATGGAATCTCTCATTCTGAGAGATAAGCTTGGTACTTAATTACGACACGCTCTCTTTTTTCCTTTTTCTTTTTCCCTCCTTACATTGTAACACTACCAAAAAAAGAACGGTAATTGTGTTAAGTTTGACATATTTGGGACCAAGATCCTCTCGCTCCCACACACACATGGGACATGGTGGCAACTAAGAAAATTGCTCTTCTCTCATCAAAAAACACTCATGTCCAACTGAAATGAGGAAAATACTCCCGCGTGACTTAAGTCACGCTCGGTACTTTCAGCGTGAGTTAACTCACGCAGGTTGTAAACCCAGCGTGACTTAACTCACATCGCTTGTTGTTATAGAACATCAACATAGAAACTCAACCATTCACTTTCAAAAATATTTCCAAACTTCTTCAAGTGCAATTTTTCCCCCTTCAAGTGCGATTTTGCTCATTCTTGCGTCATTCTAAGTCAATTTCTCCCACAAAATCAAGTAAGTGTTTGCATTGCCTTTTTTTGGTATAAATTTTTTATTTTTAGGAGAAAGTTTTTATTTTTTAGGTTTTTAGATATTTGGTAGGCATGTTAGTTTTTTGGATTGTTAGTGATGAATTAAGTTAGGAATTATAGTTTAGATGTTGTTTAAAGTGCAATGTGGTAGTTTAAGGTTTAGAAATTGTTAGATTTATGTTGATTGAAAGTTGCACTCTAGGTGTTTGATAAAATGTCACAATGAAAATTTGTTTGTTTTTTGGATTGTTAATGATGAAATTAGTTAGAAGTTGGTTTGCCAATGTTGATTATAGTTAGTTTAACTGCAATGATAGTTTACGGATTGAAATGACACTCCTGAAATTTAATTGTTGTTGTTGAATAGTTAGAAATGACACAATGTACGTATGAAAAAAACATTGATTTTTTGCTTTTTGAAATGTTGTGTAGGAATGTCTCAGAGGCCTGAAAGACTTAGAGCACGGAGGGAGTCCGCTACAGGTAGTGGATTGGCCGAAAAAGTCACACAACGTCCTTCTCAAGCTCAGCCTCCTAGACGGAGACAGGGGCACGAGGATTGGTAGGGGTGATGATGCGGAGGGATCATCGTCACATGCGGGTGCATCCCAAATATTGGACCCGACGCAGTATCAGCATCAACATCAACATGAGACGTATTAACCTCAGTATGAGCAGGCTCACTAGCAGGAGGGTGAGGCCAAGGGTGAGGCTGAGAAGGAGCAGAGTATGGAGTTCGAGGCCGGACCGCAGGGCTTTCCTGGGGGGCCTAGTGATTTGTCGCTTCTACCGAAGTTTGGTAAACATGTGACATGTATGCTATGGGTCGATGTCGATGTAAGTATAATTGTTTAATTTTATTTTAATGATATGTTACTTTTTATGATTTAAGTTTTTATGTTAAAACAATTTAAATTGACATAAATTACGTGCGCTCATTTAAATTACATGCTCATTTAAATTGACGCGTAAGAATTTAGATTACGCGCGCTCATTTAAATTGACGCGCAAGAATTTAAATTACGCACGCTCATTTAAATTACGTGCCTCATTTAAGAATTTAAATTTATGTTAGAATATTTAATGTTTATTTAATTATTATTTTTAACGGTGTTGTTGTTTGTTTGTTTTTTTTATTTCAGTTTCAAAAGTTGCAAAAGGTGACTGGTGTCTCGCACGCGAAGAAGCTTATTCCTAATACCTTGACAGTGTCGATGCCGGGAGAAGCAACTAAATGGTTTTCGACGCTGGTGAATGCATCTGGTCTTTCCCCCTACGTAAGACTGGGTACGGCAACATCAGTCACAAGCTCATTGTGCCTTGACTGAGAGATGTCATAAGGAGACGCGAAGCTTCCATCTGCCCGTTGGGGAGATGACCGTCTCACTAGATGATGTGGCGTGCCTTCTAGACATCCCCATCACTAGGAGCCTCATTGAGGAGAATGAGTTATCTTATGAGCATGGCTTATTTATGCTAGAGAATGAGCTGGGTTTTACGGCGGATGAGGCGATGAAAGAGGTGACAAAATAGTGGGTCAGTTACACTAACCTGAATAGGTGTTATGAAACACTTTTAAATAGGTGTAATCAGTTAGACGAGCTTGCATCATACGAGGAGGAGAAGGTGCAGAGTGTTGTTAGGACCGCCTGCATTAAGTCGTTTTTGTTGCTCTTGCTTGGCTACACTATTTTTTGCCGGCAAGAACAGAAGAAGCATTAATATGATATGGCTGCTTGCGCTTCAGGATTTGGACAGGTTGGAGGAATGGTCATGGGGCGGGATGACACTTGCTTTCCTGTATGATCAACTTTCTCTTACCTCCAACTCAGCTCTTAAAGTCATTGGTGGTTACATGACCTTGCTTGTGGTAATATATTGTTTCTTTTTTTTTTAGTGAATCATAAATGTATATTTGTTTGTATGATACTTGTGTTGATATAAATTTGTCTCTTTTTGTTTGTAGGAATGAGTTTTGGCGCACTTCAAGAAGATCGTTCCGAGGAAGCCTGAGTTAGAGTACGAACGTGCTAACCCGCTTGTGGGTAAATGAAAACCTCCTAGGGGATATGCTGATGTTGGACACTACAGAGGCCTCATTGATTTGATGGATAATGCTAATGTCATCCGAAGGCCGTACGAGTCTCGACGAGATCTGACGCCTTTTCGAGACATATGCTGGTAGTCCGGATGGATCATGGCCGACAAAGACAGGATGTGCCATCACTGGCCAGTGTGGGTTCTGAGGCAGTACAGCTATGTCTAGACCATCCTCAGACTTCCTACGATGATTGGGGATATTGCACCAACGGATGTGGTTATCGCCTTCATGGATTTTGTTGTCCATGTCCTTATCTAGCAAGAGAGGGGTGATCCAGATCACCGATAACATCAAATGGTTCTACCGTGTATCCCATCCTATTATGAGCGCCTCTGCGCCTGTTGCTGAGTACACAGCTTCTGTCCCTCCTTACGAGAAGGTTATTGTTGAGCAGCAGTGGGCCAGACACCTTCCCAACCCATTCCAGATCATCGATAACATCAGGCGCAAAGTGGAAGGTGCTATGGAGATTCCTGATGTGTTTTCAAATCCTCTCGTTATCGGCGTTATGGAGGGCATCCAGTTCGAGTATAGCATTATGCAGGAGGTGCCGGTTCCACGGAGGAGGATTATGAGTCATAGTCCACAGGAGGATTAGGGTCTTGTTCTAGCGTTTTTAGGACATTTGTATATTTTTAGATGTTATTTTGACATTTCGGTGGATTTTGATGTAATATATTTACACTCGCGCCTTTGCACATTTTTATGACATTTTGATTAGTTTATCGTTTTTAATTTTGCGTAATTTTTGTTTTATTATGCATATGTTAATTATTAATGAATGAATGATTGTGAATGATTGAATGAATGTTGAAAACATGAATGAAAATGATAGAATGGATGTATGAATGAATGTAGGAAATTAGGGAAAAATGTGTTTCTGCTGTTCTGGTAGTGGACACAGATCCAGTGTGACTTAACTCACGCAAGTTTTAAACCCAACGTGAGTTCAGTCACGTTGTTCTTTAATGAGCATGAGTTAACTCACGTTGGAGTTCAACGTGACTTAAGTCACGTTGGGTTTAACACCTGTGTGAGTTAAGTCATGTTGGGTATTTTCGTCAGTTTGGATTGGAGTGAGCAATTTTTTATGGGAGAGAGCAATTTTAATGGGAGAAGAGCAATTTTTGGCAACTAAGATACCTATATTTGCTCATTTTTGCGGATAATTACATGTATTCGTGTTAATATATATGTTGCGTATTTTTATCCTACCTATGATGAGTATCTTACAACGTGCTCAATGGTTATTTTCCTATTATCTCTTGCACAGTTGGTCAGTTTGGATATTTAGTCCCTTTAGGACCTCAACCTATTACATCATTCATGGAATTGAGAACTAAAGAATAGCTAAGTTGACATTGTTAGAAGTTTATATTATTTAGTGTTTTTTTTCGTATTTTGTTTGACAAATTCATAATGACTTTTATTGATGCATTGTTAATTTGAAGATAGATGTTAGATAATAAAATAATGAGTTATACTACTAAGCCTATTAGTTTAGAGTCCATTATGCTTTATATATATACTCTAATACAATTTTGTAATGTTAAGCTATTATTATCATATTTGTTTTCTATTGAAACCCTTTGTTAAAGGGCACATCCCACATTATAGTCAAACATATTAAGAGCCTCTTCGACCACTTGATAGACATTGTGGTCCATTAGGTTGGCTGCAAGGTTGCCTCGTAACACCGCTACTACAAAATTTGGGTGAACGATTAAACCATTTCATTGCACTAAGATCAAATTAAACCATTTCATTGCAATAAAATCAAATTACCATATTGTTGCGGTACGGTAAACAATAATGGTTCCCGTTGACATCGACGTTGTGGATCTGAAGAACTCCAACTACACCAAAAACCATAATACTCCATCACAAATGCCTTTCTAAGGGGAATGTCGTGACTTGGTATCATGTTGAGAAGCATGATAGAAACTAACAAAGGGAAAAATGAAATGATAGAAAAGTTGGTTTTGAAATTGATTAGAGTGAGGGAGTGAGTGGTGTCTTCTTGTATTTGTGTTTGGAATTCGGAGGCGAGTTGGGGGAGGTTCGTGAGACACAAATGTTTACTGCACAACCATTTTTTCATACAGAAATGATAAATGGACACAAAAATATGATTGAATATGATTTATTTAGTTGAGTATATGGTATTCACATCGAAAATTATGGTTAATTAATGTGGTTGAATTAGTCACAACTTGAGTCATGAATTGAATTAATAATCTATTCAAATAAATTGATTACATTTTTTAACGTGATTAAACAAATATTGTATGAGTGCACAAAAAGTAAGTGTTCGTCCCTAAAAAAAAAGAGTAAGTATTCGTGTAACGTTACTATTTGCGAGTTTTCCATTCGTTTTAAAATGAGTATAGATTAAGATTGTTATACACAAATTAAAAACTATAGATAAGTTTTAAAAAGACACGGAACTTTTACTAAACTAACTTTAATATTATTAATGGATTTTCCATCATCACAAATGTAAAAGCTAAGTATAAAAGTAGTGTACTAATAATAATTAGATGGTACATTGGGAAAAAATTGATTTTACATTGAAAAACGAGAATAACATTTATTTTAAAATAAATTTTAGGATTAAATATGTTTTTGGTCCCTATAAATTATAAATTTTTTCGTTTTAGTCTCTCTAAAATTTTGCTTCAACTTTTAGTCCCTATAAAATTTTCAATCACTACTTTTGATCCATATTTTTAAGTAAAATTTTGTATTTTTTTTAAATTAAATTATGCAGAAATGTGTAGAAAATTGTAAAAATATCTCCTAAAAAAATTAGAATTTCTTGACAAAACATAAATTAAATATGAATTTTTTAACTTTAAAAAATATAAAAATTCATGCTTTGTTAAAAAATTCTAATTTTTTTTGGGAGAGATTCTTATAATATTATAAATGTTTTTTCAAGAAATTTATTCAAAAATATAAATTTTACATATGAGTTTACTTTAAATGAGGGACCAAAAGTGAATATGAAAAACTTTTGAGGGACTAAAATTTGAAGAAATTTTTTAAAGGGACTAAAACAAAAAATTAAATATTTATAAGGACCAAAAACATATTTAACCCTAAATTTTATTTGCTAAAGTCTCACCCAACCTAAACAAAGTTCTTCATCCACAATAGATGTGCTTTCACGGCATCTGGGTGGAGAACTACCCAAAGAACTACCAACCTTAACTACTCAAATAGCCTCCAAAACAATGATTGAATCCATTGTTTCAGAAATCCCTCAACAACCTCCACCAATAACCTCTGAGATAGCTACAGAAACAGTTGTTTCAGAAACCAAAACAACAATAATCACTACAGAATCTGAACCACCATCCAACACATCAACTCACACAGTCTCTGATACATCACTAGTATCAGAAGACAAACCCATTCTAGCCATGCCCCTACACTTTGCCAAACCTGAACCTACCCCTGAAGCCTCTTACGCTCTCATGATTGAAGCATCAGATGGTGAAAACCTACCTGAAACCCAACAAGAAAACTCCACTCATATGACCTTAGCCTCTTATGATAACATTGTGGCTATGGAAATATCATAATCACATTCTGATATTCAAGAACAAGTTATCACAGAAATCTAAACATCTTCATCATCCATTCAACCAATAACTTCGACCATCAATCCTCCTCAAACCTAAACCTCTAACCTTGTCCTACAAGGGGTGTACAAGGTTATTTTTGACAGCCTCCAAGAGCTAGTAGAATCAAGACATCAGGCTATTCACCTTGTGACCTATGCTGATAAGTGGCAGAATCTGAGGCAGTAGGTGAATAGAACCATAAATGATCTTCAAACAATTGTTATAGCTTCTAAGCAAGAAGCTCTCAGAAGCTGGTTTGAACAAGTCTACAAAAGCATGGATGAAGTGGAACTGATGAAAGACGTCACCAGACAGATTTCAGACTCTGAATTTGTTGAGGAAGGTCCTCTAGAGGTTCCTGAGATTCTAAAGCATGCACTTCAAGCTTCTTGGCTCTCTTAAGTTTTTTTGTAAAACCTGATCAGATAGTGATAATGAGTCAAGAACCTGAGATGATACAATTTCAAGACATGGTGGAAGCTAATTTGCAAGAACAGAAGATGACTATAGAAGTTATGAAAGCTCATCTAATCAAAGTTATGAAAGAGCATAAAGGTATGACTGATAATCAAGCTGAAATAGTCAAAAGACAATAAGAGTTGGCTAGAGAATGCAGATTCATCACACTGAGTCCCTTAGTAAGCAAGCTAAGATGGCTAAAGAGCAAGCTAATATGACCAAGACTCAAGCAGAAATTGCAAGAAAGCAAGATCAGACAAATGTCAGGATCAATGCTTTGTTGGAGATGATGCAGAAGCAGCAGAAACCCTGGAAACCTTAGTTGCAAACCTTTATGTTTCTTGTTTATGAATTTTTTTTTATGCTTTTGATACATTTATATGTCTTTGATAGTATACTTGCTATGATATCTTGTTTACTTCTGACAGTATATTTATGCTTCTGATATTATTGCTATCATGTTTTATCCAATCTTTTCTTACTCTTTTTATGAAATTTTGTTGATGAAAAAAGTGGAAGTAAGACATATAATAGTATTTAGGCTTTGAATCACTAGGTTAATTTAAAAATTGACTTAGGAACCTACTTCTCATCTTTTAGCCTCTGGATTTAATGTGAATTACTTCTGAGTGATGCATTTTTACACTTTATTGGACTTAAAATAAATTTAATTAATCTGGATAGAACTTAGGGAGAGCTTACAAAATTCACCTTCTGGACTATTAGAATTAGGGGGAGCTTACAAACCTCAGATCCTAAAGTCAACTTGTTAATTAGATTAACAGCAATTGCCTACTAGTACTTGTGTTGGTCATCATAAAAAAAGGGGCAGATTGTTGGAACAAAATAAGTTTAAACAATGTCTCTTAAGTTTTAATGATAACAAGGTATTAAAAGATAAATGGGATATGCTAATATTTATTCAAGTGTGCAGGATCATAGACAAAAAAATTATACAATGTCTTATTAAAGTATTGGTTTTGAAAGAACAAATTTAGAGTAAAGGTTTTTTAAGAGAAGCTAAGTTGTAAGTCAGAATCTGATGACTACCCAGACACTGGAAGTATTCAGACTCTGGATAGCCAAACACTACAAGAAATGTTGCAGTTTGCCAGGAAATTTTGACAGGAGCATGAACCCCTAGCAAATTTGCCAGGGACTATGTCAAGGAAACCCCTGGCAAAACGACATAGGGACCACTTACAATTACAGAGGGGTTTGCCCCTGGCAAAAAGACACAACCCCTGGCAAATGACCTTTATCTCCCTTTTCTCTCTCTCCCTCCCATTATTATTATCATGAGAACCAATTAAAAAAAAAAAATCTGACCCATTCCTCTTCTTCCTCTCCTCTTACGATACCAACCTCTTCTTCTCTCTTCAAACAACCCAACAACCGCCACTAGCTTACCGGCGTTGCCTTGGCCGCCATTCTTACCGATC
>Ga0315913_1002895_pt1 | contig 20413 bp, 18 predicted proteins | sample MpolsnodulesMG_FD_207736 | JGI IMG/M metagenome (GOLD analysis project Ga0315913, IMG submission 207736) | Medicago polymorpha root nodule microbial communities from Los Angeles, California, United States - small nodules | ecosystem: Host-associated > Plants > Roots > Nodule | place: USA... | reverse complement strand
CCTAAGATCAATACACAAGTTTCATGAATCCTCCTATTTCATTATTATTATTGCAGTAAGATCTAATATTTCATCAAAATCATATTAAAGCAACGATTAAAATTGACAGATATATCCATTAAAAAATGTTGGGAAGTATGACGCATATAATTACCAAAAGAACTGCTTGCTAGAGCTGTGATGGCAAGATTCTTTTTCTTCCTGTTGAATGTAACGCGTCTTCGCTGAATCAAATCTTTATTCCTAATCAAAAACCAAATAAACATGAATTGTGAGCTTTAAAATACAAATAGAGGATAACCAAGGAAAAACATACATAACTCAGAACCACAACAACAAAGTAAACAATTATGAGCCATGAGACAAGCATCTCTAACTTAACTTATGATCAGACGTGTGTTCAACTTATAATCGGACGTGTGTTCAGTGTCCGACACATGTTTGGGTGTTCGAGACAAACACGACACAAAGACATGTATTCAATAATGGTTTTTGTTTGTTTGAAAAAGGCAAACTAGTCCACCGAAATTAGCATTGTGAAGAATCATATATGAGATCCTGAAAAGAGCACACTGCAAAATTCAGAATCAATCCAAGTGAATTACTATATTCAATTATGTAATTTTCTTAAAATTACTATTGGTTTCAGTATGTATCCCGGGTGTCCGTGATTGTATTTCATTGACTAACGTTTAAAATAGGGTAAGACTAAGAATTGACACTTGCATGATAAGATATACTATATCCAGAATTGAAAAATAACAACATTGACTTGATTGATAAGATAACAAGGTTATCAAAAACCTGTTAAATTCAATTTGAGAAGCGTTAGAAACTTTGATCGTAACAATAACAAATATTGGAACATGTAACACGTGCAAAACACGAACCATTCAAAATCAAAAGCGTTGAAAAATAAAAGGTAATTACGGGAGAGAAGCGTAGGTGATCGTTGCGGCAGCAGTTAATTGACCGATCATTATCGTCTTTCTTTTTTATTATTACAAGAGGGTTGTGACCGTCTCTCCGCATAAATTACAAACAATATTTTTTTTATAAAGTTTTGATTAAAATTATATAGATTTAAATTAAAATTATAGGTATATATAATATATACTTTACTAACATATTATATATATTTTTTCAATAATATCAACATTATAACTAAGGGTGTAAATGGTTCGGACAAAACCGAAATTCCAAACCAAACCAACCGAAAAAGTATCCGACCTTGTTTGGTTTGGTTCAAAACCAAACCAATCAAACATAAACCGATCTAATTTGGTTCGGTTCTTGGTTTTTAATTTTGAGATCCAAAGAACCGATGTTAACCTCACTTCCCATTTTAGTAATATTGTCCCTCCTTACACACACTTTTGATTAAGCTTAAAATTAAAGTCTAACATAAAAAATATGTTAATTCATTCACTTTCTCTCATCATCATCTCATCTTATCACTCACATTCTATTTCGTTTCTACAAAAAAAAAACACTAGCGGCTAGTCACACTTGAACTATCGTTCCTCACCGTCGTTGGGGTCGTCCATCTCTTGTTAGTTTTTTTGAAATTAGTTATGCAAAGTAGTTTAAAAAACAGAGAACCTGGAAAACAAAGTTCTATAAAATATTTGAGTATGTTGTATGAATGAAATGCAAATTTGTGAAAATATAAATTTTTTTAATTATATTTTCAAACAAACCGATCAACGGAACCAAACCGACTACTTTGGTTCGGTTTCTTTTTTAGTAAAAACCGAATCAAACCGATCCAATGAAGATTCCATTGGTTCGGACATTTATTTGACCAAAAATCGATCCAAACCGAACCGTTACACCCTTAATTATAACAAATATAATATAATTAAAAAACAAATATAATATGAATTCTTATCTTTTTTAATAACTTCAATAAAATAGCATTATTATAGTCAAATTTATTTTAAAGTATAATTGGAAGTAAAAAAATCAATCTAAAACCATATATATTCTCTTTATACATAGTATAGATTTACAGATTTACTAGCCTTCAAACCCATTTTATTTAGTTTAAATAATTTTATTTTTTGGGGGATAAAAATAATTAAGTTAAATAAATGATTTCTGTGTAAAAAAAAAGAAGTAATCAAGTTAAATAATTTAAGGGATAATTAAGTTAACCAATGGTTTCTTTGTAAAAACAAGAAGTATTTAAGGTAAATAATTTTTTTTTTTTAAGGGATGATTGAGTTAAATAATGGTATCTTTTAAGGAAAAAAAAAAGAATAAATTATACTCACATTTCTCTAAAAGAAGCTTAAATCTCTATGTGAAAATATTCACTCATCTCCCCTTTTAATAATTAGAAAAAATTACATTCTCCTCGTTGAGAGAAGCTTGAATTATATTCTTCTTCTTCACTCTAATGTAAAATCTACACTTTTTCACTTTTATTTTTAATAATATAGCAACAAAAATCTAACGCACACTAAACAGGAAAAAAGAGAGAAACGAAAATGTAATCTATGGGAGGGGTATAATTTATTTTAAATTTTAACTTTGGCCAATGTATATTATAGCATAAGATGAGGATGAAGTGTAATTTATGATTCTCTTAGATACAGAGAGGAGTGCAAATTACTTAAAAAATAAAAATTAAATTTTGTTAGAAGAGGTAAATATTCCTCCCTTACAATTTAGATATTCCTCTCTTACATTTAGGATATTAAAAAAACCAATTATTATGAGAGAAAAAGTGAGATTATGAAGTAACAACTAAGGAACAAAAATCCGTGTTTGTTCTTGCGGTGGCACCGTGCAGTGAAGCTGAAGCTTGAATTTGTAGCTTCGTAAAATCGCAGTGTCAAGAACATTGTGACACGAGAATCACAAACTGAACGTGGAGCCAAACCAGTGCTAAAATGAGTGACAAAAGGTTGTCACTTTTTGATTTATCCACACAGAGAAGGGAATGATATTGGTGTTCCATATCCATTGTTTTGCTTCAATGATCTATTTGTTTCTCTTCCACTATCTTCACCTAATGAAGCCGGTGAGCTAAGAGAAACTTGGCTGCCAACAAATGGCGAGTTCGACTCTTGAACCGGGGAGCAGACATTATGTCCAAGAATGAAAGCACGTTGATTCCTTCTGTAAGTATTTCTAGCTCTTCTCTCTGCCTCAAGGTACTGACCAAGAGAGGGAACACAAACGTGATTTGCGCTCACCGCATCAGTAGTTAGCTTTGTACATAGTGAGAACAACCATGGCTTCAGCTTGTGATTCTTTTTGTTTTCCTTTGAGGGTATCATCTCTCTTCCCCTTGATGATCTCCTTGACAGTTCTAGGAGGCTAGAAGAAATACCCATGAGGTTGCCAAGTGTGATGCTCTTGTTATGAAAGAGTGACCCTATGGACTAAACCAAGGTATATATGAAGTTAGCAAAATGACATATAATAATTAATAACTTATTTGAACATATAACCTAATCTAATGTAAATTTTTCATTTGAAATTAGCATTTGATATAACTATATTAGAATTACTCAATAAATCAAGGGATTTGAATTGTTTTAGTATATAGTTGTCTTTGTCATACTTTTGCATGCATGTTTTCTATTCATTAAAAGTAATTTTCAAGACCCTTGAGAATTTTGGATCCTCTCCTGCCTTCTCTGCATCGAGCTAAATGCTTACTATTAGATTAATCCAACAAATTCAAGTACATTTAGAAGTTGGATTAATCTAAAGAGGGGTTGCAGATGCAGGAGAGGATCCGAGCTGTCCTAATAGTATAAGACTAAAATTTGAATGCAACATTATTTCTCAATTGAGCTCTAATTCAAGGATAGACTAAAGTAAAACCAATGTCAATTTCTTTCAAAGCATGGTGTTCTAAGTCATGCCGTGGTCCCCATATGGAATGATGAAGAGAGCATATCCATTACATGAAGTTTCCTTTTCCAATTCAGTTCTTGTTTGGTCTCCTACTAAAGTTAAAAAGCTTCATCTTCATGAGACAAATGTGAAAGTTCAAACCAATGTGAAAGAGCAAAGTATCTCAAATTTTATATTGGGATCTATACCCATCTTTTTCTTTTACTTTATTTTTTATTTTCATTTGTACTATTGTTATTAGTACAACTTGTGCTGAGCATCAATGAAAATTTTCTTTTTCAGATAATAAACTATTTACATACATAAAACATATACACATTTTTTTTAGTAATAACTCTTTCTCTGACCATCATTACTTCAATCAACAATAGAATACTCTGTCATGTACATTATTGTTTTTTTTTTGTTGAGGGAATGTACATTATTGTTGTACAGATACAAAAGGGATAACCATAAAAGCATAAGGATACATATGTATATCATCTTTTTGCAGTTTTTTTTCTCTCTTCTTTTTCTGTTGTATCACATGTCATATTTTGTTACTTTTTCTTTTCACAGTAAAACACATCGGAAGACGTAGGTTGATCTAGTTGGTAATGATTTAATCCAATTCTACAGGACTCTTTGAGCCTTGAGACTTTTCTGACCCTGATGAGCCTGCGAGACCTAACTCGCTTATTTATTAAAGAAAAGTGGGCCAGTGATTCACATTTGTTTGATATTTACCCATTGCAATAAAATTACTAACCTCTGTATCAAGATATGAGGAAGAGTCAGTTGAATGGATGGAAGAACTGGAGAGCATAGTACTGATTCTGCTTAAGGAGATTGATCCAGAGAACTCACTGTTTCTTACCAACCCAATTCTTCCATTCAATAATCCCAGCCCCAAAGGCCACCCTTCTTCCTGCATCAACACCAAAATCATCATCCTAAGTCTATATATAAAATAATCATTAAAAAAACAAAAACAGAATATGATAGACTAAATTACAGTTATAAATCGTTTTTTAAAACTTTAACTGCAAGTTATAAATTGCTGATAGGCAACTGCTATGCCTAACGCGATATGAAAGTTTTGTTATCTCCACGATTGACTGTCACGTTTGGATTGACTTATATGATCTTATCAACTGAAAGAAACACCGGCGAGACTGTTTTAGTTGACATATGAAAACAACTTATAAAATGTCCATAAGTTATTTTCAGCCTATTTCCATAAACTCTCTGTAATAACTTATGAAAACAATTTGACTTTATTTTATCTTTTGTTATAGAAGTAGCTTATACATAAGAACTTATCTGAGACGTGTTTATGTTGTAAGCACTTAATTAAAATGTATATCGAAGCGAAGCTCATGACTACTAACAGTATAGTTGAGTGTTTATTTATAATTTCATGCGATATTGTCAACCATGAAATAATCAAATTTGTCATGGGAACTAAAAAATTTAAAACTTTGCATTGTGTAAGCATTGCATTTGCACCTTGATTATCTATATGATGTGAGAAAGAAAGAAAAAAAGAGAGATGAGGAAGTTAAAGATGATACCTGTTGAGCCATTACTGGACTTGAGGGAATGATGATATGGTTGGAGAGTTGAATGAATGATGTAGGAAATGAAAGATTATGAAGAATCCAAAGAGGTCAATTCAGAAAAAAACAAAACAAAAAGGAATAATGTTATGGATGGATAGTATTGTATCCTCTGACTAAGGTAACACCAAATTGAACAAAATACACAAAGGAACAAAATAAAGGAAGATGTGCTGTGGTGTGGTACATAGCTGACAAAATGGTAGAATAGATATGGACATGAGAGACAAAGAAAGGAGCATAATGTGGTACATATCTGACAAAGGGAATTTAACTGTATTGTATCTGAAAGTCAAAAATGTGTGTGTGAGAGAGAGACAAAGAAAGTGTGAAGTGAGAGTGACTTCTTAGAAGCTTTTTATGTAATGTTAGAGATCTGGTTTGGGAGACATTACAGATGGTGGCAGCATTGTGTAAGTGGGAATAATTTTGTATTGCCCCAACTTCAAATCTTTGGTAGTAATAATTGTTACGTTTAAATGCGCTTTTGATCCCTTATTTTCATCAAATTTGTTTTTGGAAGTTTTGGTCCCTCGATTTTAAAAATTTGTTTTTTAATCCCACGATTTCATGAATTTCCACTTCATCACAATTTAAGGTCATTTTTGCTAACATGACTTGGAGGGATACAAGTTTGTTGTTGTTTTTGCTAATGTGACTTATTAATTAATTAATGATGTGACAACTCTTTAAACACTTTCAATAGTTCCTGGGTATCTCAAAATCAAATAGCCAAAAATATCTCCGGAGTCCTAATTCCCGTTCACACGAGATCGGGAGTTAGGCCCCCGTTCGCTCTTGATCAGGGCTTACATACCAATTGGTTTTTAACATATATCTGGCAGAAGCCACTTGTACTACACTTCTCTATCACCCCCTACTTACCTATTCCATCCATTCTTCCACAAGTTTATTTATTTATTATTTTCTAAAAAAGTGTCTCAAATCATCGAAGAATGACAGCTAACAGATTTCTACACTCATTTAACATCAAGAAACAAGTATCGCTTCTTTTAACCCATTTACATTGTTGGTTTCTGATGGCTTTTTTTGGAACCTATCGGGAGTTAAGAGCCAATTTCGGTATCGGGTTCTAACTCCCGATCCAGTCAGCCCCATTGTTTTTTTTCCTTCTAATTGTGTTGCATTGTTTGATGTTATTATTTTATAATTTAGTTTTTCTCTATGTTTTGTTATTTATTTATAGTTATGGTTGAGCATTCGGTTCATAATTTTGTTGAGTCAAAACCAAATATTGTTGAGTTTTCCAATGAACTCAAAATATCTATTTTTGAAGCATCCGTTGAATTGAAACCAAACATTGTCAAAGCTTCCGTTGATTTGAAATCAAATGTTGATTCTAAAGATAACATTGTTGATACGACACATTATTTTTTCACATAAGAGAAATGAAAATTTAGAGATGATATGACTAATTCAGTTCGTCAACAAGCAACAAAGGTCAGATTAACCTTAATTATAGAAAATCCCTTTACGGTGGTGAAAGAAGGTCACTAATGTCAGTGTTGGGTTGTGAAAGGGGTGATGTGTACAAGGAAGCACAAACAAATCAAACCAAGAAGACATGAGATCAAGGAAATGTGAATGTCTATTTAGGTTGCATGGTTATTTGTCAAAATTTAATAAATGGTCACTGAGTATTGTTAATGGAGTTCACAACCATTCGATGGATCCGAAGTTAAAAGATCACCTTATTGCTAGTAGAGTAGCTGAGAAAGAGAAGGAGAATGTTGATGACTTGATGAATTTGAAAGATAAAAGAACTGACAATTTGACGAATATAAAGCAAATTTACAATGCACGTCAAAGATACAAAAAGTGAATCAGAGCTAAAAGGTAAAAGATGCAACAACTGTTTAAATATTTGGAGGATCACATATATGTTTACAAGTTTAGAACTATACGTGAGTCTATCACTGTTCGTAATATATTCCAGCTTATCATGAATTTATCAAATTGTTTAATATTTTTCTTACTGTTTTTGGTGATGGATTCCACATATAAAATCAATAAATACAAAATACCATTGTTTGAGATAGTTAGGGTCACCTCAACAGAGTTGACATATTCTATTCTTTTATGACGTATGAAAAAGAGGATAACTTCACTTGCATTTTACAAATGTGCCTTGATCTTTTGAAGTCTTAAGACATTATCTCAAAGGTGATTGTGACTGATACAGATACAACAATGATGAATGTTGTCAACGTTTTCCCTAAAATAGTGTGGTTATATGATCAAGACATCATATTGCTTTCCTTATGTCTGTATTATTTCTACAAACATTCATCATAAGAGACCTATTCGATTGGATGAGGTAAACACTCATTGAACGAGGTTACATTTTGAGGTTGATGATAGTATGAAAGAAGGTCAAAGAGATATTTGTGTTTTGACAAAGTGAAAAGGTATTCAGGAACGTATCAACAAAGTGGATTACAAAATAAAACTACATATTAAGGAGTGAAGGCTCTAGATAGCATTTCCATGAATGACGATGTTGACTTGGCCTATTAAAAAGGCACAAATAGTGAGCACCAAAAAGAGAGTGTGGTCTACACTAAGGATAGTTCGACTAATCGATCTTCATCTTTGTGGGAGCATGTTGACTCTCAATCTTTAGATAGACAATTGTCACAAATAAAGCCATATTACCTAAAAGAAAAGGCACCCATGTTGGTAATCCACCGCCTAATATGGTTTCACGGCCAAACGTTCCCCATATTGATGAGATGCCTTTGTTCGTTCATCCATATATTGAAAAAATTGTAGATGTTAGAGGTGATGGTAATAGTGGATTCTGAGTTGTAGCTAAGCTTCTTGATAAGAGTGAACATAGTTATTCCATAATTCGTTATGCATTGCTTTAAGAGTTAAATAATTATAAGAGTGATTATATGTCAATCTTTGACTCTGAATTATGTTTTCAAACATAATTCGAAATGTATATTCACTAAAAACATGTTTAAGTGAATATACATTTCGTTTTATCATTTTTTTCATTACATTTTTTATGATATTTTCTCATGTATCTACATATAGAGGCCTTGTTATTGTTGAGGGTTGTATGACTAGCACGGAGCAGCCTAAGGAGCAGTCAGTCCCGATGTGTAATTTGGCAGCACATCAGTCACATGTTGATATTCCGGCAAAGAGTTCGGTTCCCATTCTTTGTAATTCGAATAACTCAGGTAGCTTAAAAGAGTCCCGGTGGGGCGGTTATGTTTTGAAACAAAAGTTGAGGATGATTTAAAGTAGCGTGAAAGAGTGGCATCAGCAGCATGCTCAAAACATTGATGGGAGGCTTCGATTAGTAAAAGAACGGATGTCGACCCTAGATACTAAGAGGGAGACGTCTTATCTTGAGGAGGCTGAAGTGGTGGAGTTACATGATCTATATGAGAAATTTCATTCTTTGTCTCGAGCTCAGGCTAGTATATGTTGGCAGAAAGCGAGATTAAATTGGTTACAGGAGGGTGATGCAAACACAATTTTCTTTCATGGTGTAATGTCTTCTAGACAACGGTCTAATTCTATCTAGACGATTACTGTTAACAATGTTCAGATTCAAGGAGTTCGGAATATTAGACGTGCAGTTTTTAATCATTTTTCATCTCATTTCAAAGCGGTGAATGTTGAGAGGCCCATGGTGGATGAGTTAAAGTTTCGCAAGTTATCTATCTCTAAGGCTTCATCCTTGGTTCGGCAGTTCACTTTAGAGGAGGTTAAGACGACGATTTGGGACTGTGATAATTACAAAAGTCCAGGGCCGGATGGTATCAACTTTGGTTTCATTAAGCAATTTTGGATGGATTTGAAAGATGATTTTATGAGATTTATGACTGAATTTCACCGCAACGGTAAGTTAACAAAAGGGATTAATTCTACGTTCATTGCCCTTATCCCGAAGGTGGCCGGTTCGCAACGCCTGAACGATTTTCGTCCTATATCTCTCGTGGGGTGTATGTATAAGGTGATGGCGAAGGTTTTGGCTAATAGATTGTGCGTTGTTATTACTAGTGTGGTTTCAGTTTCACAGTCAACATTTGTCAAAGGAAAGCAGAGTTTGGGTGGTATTCTTGTTGCTAATGAGATTGTTGACGAAGCACGCCAGTTAAAAAAAGAAATGCTTTTATCCAAAGTGGATTTCGAAAAGGCGTATGACTCGGTTGACTTGCATTATATCAATGTCGTTATGTTAAAAATGAATTTTTCTACCCTTTGGCGGAAGTGGATTTCCGAATGTGTTGGTTCAGCTACGACTTCTGTTTTGGTGAACGGGAGTCCCATGGAAGAATTTATTTTGGAAAGGGGACTTCGTCAAAGAGACCCTCTTTCACAGTTTCTATTCTTGTTAGCATCTGAAGGTTTTAATGTGTTGATGAAGTCACTAGTGGCGGCGGATTTGTATCATGGTTATGTTGTGGCCTGCGATGAAGGTGTTACTATCTCACCTTTACAGTTTGCAGATGACACATTGTTACCCGGAAATAAAAGTTGGGAAAATGTGCGGTCCATAAGGGTGGTGTTGACTATTTTCGAACAGGTGTCTGGGCTGAAAGTCAACTTCCACAAAAGTATGTTAACAGGGGTTCATGTATCCGAATCTTGGTTGAATGAGGCTGCTTCAGCGTTGCATTGCCGAGTGGGTTCTCTTCCATTTGTTTATTTGGGTATTCCTATTGGGGGGGATGCCAGAAGACTTGAGTTTTGAAAACCAGTGGTTGATCGGATTGCTACCAGACTGTTGGGTTGGAAAAGCAAGTTTTTATCTTTAGGGGGTCGCCTGATTCTTCTGAAGTCTATCCTGTCCTCACTTCCGGTTTACTTTCTTTCCTTCTTCAAGGCTCCCGCATGTATAATTTATTCTATCAAATATTTATTTAAAAGATTTTTTTGGGGTGGTGGTGAGGATCTTAGGAAAATTTCTTGGGTTAACTAGGACTCAGTTTGTTTATCAAAGGAGGATGGAGGGTTAGGTGTGCGGAAGTTGCGGGAATTTAATATATCTTTGTTAGGAAAATGGTGGTGGGGGATGTTAGTTGAGAGAGAGGGATTATGGTATAGAGTCTTGAAGGCTCGGTATGGGGAGGAGGGAGGGTGTGTGAAGGAAGGGGGGAGGGACTGTTCGGTGTGGTGGCAGATGATGCAGGGTATTCGTGATGGTGTAAGGTTAGGGTGGGGAGTTGGTTTGAGGATAATGTTCGGAGGGTTGTTAGTGGTGGTAGTAGAACATTGTTTTGGAACGATAATTGGGTGGGAGGAGTTCCCTTACAGGTCAAATTCCCTCGCCTTTTTGATTTGGCTACCGATAGGTGGGTTACGGTGGTGGAGATGGCAAGGAGGGGGGTGCCGCTTGGGAGTGGAGGAGGCGCCTTTTAGCTTGGGAGGAGGAGTGCGTTACAGAGTGCTTTATTATGCTGCAGGATTTTATTTTGCAGGACAATATTAATGACCGTTGACGGTGGCTGCTTGATCCCGTTAACGGTTACTCTGTTAAGGGGACTTATCACTTTCTCACAACTGTTGATGCTCCTCATGAACAAGGCGTGTCCGTTGATGTGTGGCATAAGCAGATTCCGCTAAAGGTTTCATTGTTCGCTTGGAGACTTTTTCGCAACAGACTTCCAACCAAAGATAATCTCGTTCAGCGTCAACGTCTTCAAACCGGTGACAAATTTGTGTGGGTGGGTGCGGCTCTTCGGAGACCGCGGACCACCTCCTTTTCGGCTGCAACACTTTTGGCAGCGTGTGGTCCACAATTTTGCAGTGGCTCCGATTATCTTTTGTCGCTCCGGCAGCGAGTACTAATCATTATATATAGTTCGGTCAGATGGCTGGGTTTCCGCGTTCTTCTTACACTTTCTTTCGGATAATCTGGTTAGCTTGTGTTTGGATTATCTGAAAGGAAAGGAATAACAGAGTGTTTCAGCAGAAGGTTCTCCTCAATTTTTAGCAGACAAGGTGAAAATGTTATCTTTCCGGTGGTTAAAGGCAAATAAGTTACATTTTGTTTTTAACTATCATGATTGGTGACAACACCCTTTGTCTTGTATGGGTGTCGAGCTGTAATCTTTTTGTTTATTTTTCTATTTCCTTTCTTCGGTGCTTGTGTTTTATGCACCAGTGATATTTGTTTGTACTCTTTTTGGTGATTCTCTTTTGCACGCCTTGTGCGAGATGAATCCTTAGTTGTAATTTAATTCCATTTTAACTTGTTAAAAAAAAAACTACATATCTTAAGTGAATATATCACAAGTGGAAACTTATGTTAGATACGAAGCTTTGAAGAAGACATTTAAGATGTTTTTCTCCTTATCTACTTTTTTTTTAAAGGAAGCTTAACTACTTTTTTAATCCTTCTTGGTTGGACATGTTGTATAAACCCATCTGTTTATTTTTGTATTTGCACATTGATAAACGCTGATGTCAGCGTGCTCTTTATCCATCCTTAATCTTTGTTTTTTTTTTTTTTGAGGGAATCCTTAATCTTTGTTATTAGGGTGTAATTGAGTCTAACTGTCTTTTAAAGTTTGATTTTGACTTGTTAAAAATATAAGAAGTTTAAACTTGACTCATTTGTTTAAATGAGAGGCAAATAATTTTTTCAGAAAAAATTCTAGACTCTTTTGCATAGTACATTATTAGGAAAATTATCATTGTTATCATGAAGAAAAATTGTTTCACGAAAGATAGTTATAGCTTAGAGGAAGAAATGTTTTTCACTTCCCATGATAAAAGTAACTTCTACTTTATTAGTTTACTGAGCATGTTTGCCCCTCTTTAATCAAATCTAATCTGCTACATTTTTTTTTTGGTAGAACTAATCTGCCACATTTTAAAATCCGATAGCGAACCAATTCCTCACGAAACTATAGCGAATGAAGCAAAGCCACAACTCAAAAGCGCTTAGATGAGATGGAACAGGTCTCTTCTAGCTTAACCAAGGTCATCGGTTCGAATCCAGCCTTACGCATGCAGCAGCGTTAAAACTCTTAGGGAGAGCTTGCCGCCTATTTGGATCCCACAATGCTCGAGGGATTAATCTCTGCAGTTGCGCGCAGAGGATACCTGAATAAAAAAATCTTGTTGCAATTACACTTTCCCTGTCGCAGTGTTCTCGTGATAAAAATTCTCGCAACATGTAGCATTTCCCTTATTTTTATGAGCACTGCTATATCTCTAGAAAAGTAACATCACGGTCTCTTCAAGAATAAAGAGCAACCAATCACAATGCACTATTTACCACAATATATGGAGCTATGACTGAAAAATAGGAAGTGAACAATAAACCATGCAATAAACATTTGCCAACTGTATCGTAAAACTTTTGCTATGTCAATCTCTCGTTGTAAATAACAATTTATAAGATATATAAACTTCCTTTTGTTATATATGTAGGTCCAAATCAAACACTTATTATTTGACAAAAATAAAGAGTAAATGGATAAGTTAGACCAAACCCACGTATCAACAAAACAATTTCCACAAAATAATGCTTATTGTATTTTTTTTTTAACTAGAAATAATGCTTATTGTTAATTTGTAATTGTTTAAATTATCATTTTATGTTTTATTATGGGTCATTTTTAATATTAGAGTTGAACCTCCAATTTTATTGGAACGGACTTGGAGAACACTATATATCTCTTCAAGAAAAATACTTGTTTGGGGACAAGAGTTTGAACACTAAATTTAAGCACACATACATAATTGAGAAAAGATAGAGAGAGAAAATAATTAAATAAAATGTATTTTTTTGTGTGTGTACGCGCCTAAGTGGTGTGTTTAAAGACTTATATCCAAGCAAGACTTTCTCCTCTTTCGATTGTTGTAACATGTATAGTATTTTTTTTTTTTAAGTAGCTATTTTGATATCTATATGTATGATGTGTTTTTTTTTTTGAAAGGATAAATGTAGAATGCGTTGTCACTACAATATTGGAATTTATTAAAATTGACTAGTGAAAAATACATTCGAATACTAAATTAAATAACTAAAGAATAATGATTAAGTGTAGGTCATGGTCCACACAACCCACAAGGTAAGTTTGTCCTTGCTGCTAAGTTATTATTTTCATTTTTATTTTTGACGTTAAATTATTATTTTCTACTTTGTATTTATGATAATAAAAGTACATCAATTGTTTTTTAGGGAAAAATACATCAATTGTTAATAAGGTAATTTTACGATATCTACATTTTTTCTCATATTATATGTATGATTTTAAACAATTTTTCAACGGTTTGAATTTTTTGCGGTTCTAAAAATGACATATGCGATTTTTGTCATGCTTATACTTGATTGGGTAGCGGAGGTTTACAAACTTTATAATTTTTTTGGGTTTCAAATCTCCTTTATATTGTATTGTCAACTGAAAATTTCTCCAATTAACAGTTGCATTATAAAAAAAAAGATTCATAATTTACAAGAATAGTAAACTATGTAATTTATTTTTAAAGCATACGAGCTTTAATTAGTCAAACTTTTAACGGTCCACCCAAACTAATTTTTTTTTGGCTCCACTACTGTGTATGAACTTGTCAAATATAACCGTTGTGGCGAAACGAAGGAAGTAATTTTTTATTAAGTAATCTTATGACTGAATTCACGTACTTTAAATGTAATAAGGTGGAGAATTGTAGCTATCAACTGAATTGTAGAGATTAATTTTTTTATTGAAACAAATGTAGATATTAGAATTTGAGCTTCTTGCATTAAATCACGTGCATATACTTTGCTTGCATAAATCGTACCAAACATGGTAGCAAATAGAAGGATGTAATGATTCCATCCACAACAACTACTTGTGTGGTGCTTTATTTTATGGACAACTAATTAGTTCAAGCGTAAAATTGAAGGAAGAATCTACCAGAAGTAAGAATTAAAAAAGAAGCTCAAGATCTAATACTTTACCTATGTAATGAATCTTGATCTATCAGAATAAATTGCTTTCCTTTAGAACATGATTGTCAAAAATGCCTTAATTGGCTAAGAAGCAAATGAAAGTAGTAAATTAAAGCTATAATCATTTTTTATTAGGTCAAAAAATATTAAAGCTAGAAATTCTACTATTATTGTTAGAAGTGTAATGACGTACTAGTCATATTGATCTTTAATTTATCTAATTTTTGCCCATACTAACATCGTGATCTTTTGACAATCTTCACCTTTACACCTTAAAAAAAAAGTGGTTTGTGAGTATCAATTAAGATCTCAAGAAGCAAAAACAAAAAGTTCTTAACCACATGGTTCTCACCTCAATAAAAATACAGGTAAATAGTCAAATTAATTAGGAAAGGATTTGTTGGATCATACAATTTTTTATTGTTTGAGGAATGGATCATACAATTTGATCACTGAAATTAATAAAGTTAAAAATATTTTTAAATTGAAAATATTCAATCATAATTAGTATTTCAGGAGTTCAAGAATGAACTTAATTGACCCATAATATATAATATGATTGAGTATTTTTATATTCAATTATCTATTTGAAATTTATTTTATTTCAAGAATCAGATTACCAAACACCTACCAACTTGAGAGCTAAATGAGTAATTGACTTAATTAATATTAAAATAACACCTCTTATATCACAACAAATTATAGTAACTCAAATCACAACAACATGATGTGACTTATTTATATTAATTCATAAAATATTTCTACAAATCAAAACTTAATTATAAATACGTGTTAGTTTAAAATAAAAATAAAAATATGCTTTGAATGCATATGTAAAAAATTACACTAATATTACATGAAAAATAAACACATAACAAGAATTAACTATTTACTTATAGTAAAAGCAGGAGATTTAACTACATTTGTCAAATGATTAATGTTAAGTTTGTGTTTAACCGTTTGGACTCAAATGTTACGAGTTTCAGTTAATGTTGGATCGTTTAAAAGGATCCGAATTTGTATTTTGTCTAAAACATTTATTTAACTTGAACTCAAGACAAACAAATCATATTACCATATTTATTCAAAAAAGAAATCATATTACCATATGATTTGATATACAAACTAAATAAAATTATAGATTTTAAATCAAAATTCTATACACCATTCATATAATACAAATCAAGTTACATGAATTAATTTGACTATTACAATTCCTTGATAATTAAGATACACTAACCAAGCTTTTGCATTGATCTATTCTCTTCGAGCTTTCTTGGTACTTTGTTGTGAACTTGAAAATGTTTTGTGCTTGATTTGGAACAATAATTCAACCTCTCTTGACACATCAAGTAGTTGTTTGCATTGTGCTTTCTTTCTTTTCATATGTGGTTTGGTTTTTCTTGGTGCAAGTGGACATTGCTTTAGCATTTGGATTCTATTCTCAAAATGAGTTGGAGTTCTAAATCCATCATCTTCATCTTTTTCTTCTTCATTTTCCAACTCTCTTGATGATGATGTTGTGTCTACCTCTAAATCTTGTTTTTGCTTAGACAACACTATGTTTTGTTCTTCCTTAATCTCATCATCTTCTTTGTCTTGAATATTAAACATCAACAATATTGGTCTCTTCAAAACATCTTCTTTGTCATCTTTGATGTGAAACAACTCTGAATTTGACATGTTGGAGATATGAATGAAGAAGAATTAATGAGAGAAACAATGGAAGAAGAAAGTATTAAAAAGGGAAATTAGTTGAGAGGTAGTTATAGAGATCCTTGGGAATTGACGGATTATTTAATGTTGTGTACAATCTTTTTATCTCTCTTTCTTTAATCATTTTCCACTAGCTAGCTAGCTTCCTTAGTTATACTTTTTGGGCATGTGATTTTTCAGTCCATGCTAGAATCTATATATAGAGAGATAGAGTGTGGTTTAGTGTTTGGGATTTCATATTTATTTTATGCAATAATAACAAAAATTAGACCGTTAAATCAAAATCAAACTATTTATATTTTGACTTTGAATAATTCGGGTAACAAATATAAATTTATTCAAATACGCATCGTCTAATCTTAAATATTTAGATTAACAACCGTGTAATTGTGTTAACGTTGAAAAGCAGGTTCGTCCTTGGGGAGGTGCAAACAACTCTATTGAGCTGGACCTCCCCAATTTTGGGGCCTAAAATATATCTTTTTTATACATAATGTACTGAAAATTTTAATATATACTAATAACATTGAAAAATTTACAACACGGAAGTCATGACCCCAATGGTAAAACGCGGAGATGTCAAACTTGTGTACTCTAGTTCAATTTCCGTGAGGGTTGATTTTTGTTTTTTTATCATTTAATAATTTTTATGGATTTGAAGTTTATATATCTTAAATACTATCTCCTCTTCTTCCAATAAATTATTTCTTAAAAAAAGCAAACATTATAATTATTCTCTCAAAAAATTAAATAAAAAACTTTTTTTTTGCTCTTTTAAAAAAAATTGTGTTTTTATTTTGACTAGGGGTCTATATTTATTTAAGAGCCGAGTATACAAACATTTAAAATGACTAAATTTTGTTAATGTTTTTTTTTTTTTTTTGAGGGGTAAATTTTGTTAATGTTGAAAAGTAAATTAAACGTACTAACAAGTAAAGTTTGCTTAAAGAAAAACTATCGAGTGATAAATTACTCTCTGGCACGTTAATAAATTCAACCATATTAGTTTGATATATTTGATCTCAAAAAAGCTGCATAATATGGATATTTTGGCTGCACAACATACATATATATTTTATAAAAAAGAGGTTGAGCAGCTTAGTTTTATTATTTTTATAATGTGCATTGGATCTTACACCCTAGAGAGGGTTTTGAAAGCTAGCATCCACCTCGTTGTTAACTGTCATATCTTACTCTTTTCACTTTCTTTAATTTTTGAACCGTGATATTTGAACATTATTTAACATCTTATTACAGTATTTTTATTTTTCTCTTCATATCACACATTACATTAATTACACTACTATTTCTTTTTTCTTCTCTTTATTTTAAGGCATGCATGAGATAGAGAAATGATATTTGTACAATTATTTTGTGATTTAATGTTCATATTATGTTCTTATTCTCTATCTTCATTTCTTTCTATTGTTTGTGACCGATAAAAAAAGATAAAAAAAAGTTGTCACCAAAATTACCTCAAATAGTTGTTGAGATAACACTACTCTATGAAGCATATACACCAAACATTATCTTTTTTTTCTCTTTCTATACAATAAGAGTATTTCCTTGCTGTAGAATTGTGGTTCACTTTCGTGCAATATATGCTAACTTTGATGCAGCTATATGCATGTGATTTGCTGCTATGGACCACCTAGTCACAAAACTACTCAACCCCTTTATTTTATAACTTAGTTTTTTATTTATTTGATACAACCATCACGACTTCCATACTTTGTGTCTATTGCAAGCAATACATACCAAACAAAGGTTCAAAAAGTTTGACTTTATATTATATAATTAATCATTTACATTCTTATTTGACATTTTATTAAATTACATTTTTTTTCGAAATATTTAAATTAATTACGTATATTTGACATATACATTATATGTATTATTTAAATATATTGATGTGGGAAGAAGTTAGTTGACGATTATTGTTTATCGACAAAGATGGTTAATTGAGCTGAGAAATGAACTATTTCTTTCAACTGTTGGTTTCTTAACTATTAGAAATGGCTTTATGTGATATTTGATGTGAACAAATTAACTAAAATGTGGCAAACATAATGCAAAAAATATTAAGTGCATATATATGAAATTAAATTGTAATAAAATTGAGTTGTATTAATTGATTGATGTATGTTTCAAATGGTTTGTACAGCTATAGTATTTTAAATTAGTTACAATTTGGGGTATCCCAACCCAAACCTGATCAAAAATAGATGGGAAAAAAATTTGGTGTGAATATAGGAACTGTGGAAGAATTTGAACTCCAAGGGAAGGTGATTCTTGTAAAAAAATAAAATCATGTTAGATTCATCAAAACCAATTAAAATATGAATGTATAGGGAAAACCCCAACGGTGGTGTGTGGATTGATTTTCGATGAAACTTTAGGCATGGTCAACTTAGTCTTATTTTGATTAAAGGTTAAGTTGATCGGTCACATATCTACTTACAGTAGATTGGGGCAACTGTCCCTCACAACTGTTTCAGATATATTTGTTAAGAATGATATTATAATTATTGTTCCCTTCTAAAATAATATATTGCTTCTATTAAATGAAAATTTATACCATAAAAAAGAGTTTCTCATGAATTTTATAAAATCAAATGTGTAAATGTATTTGAAATAAAATTTTGAATGTTTTACCATAATTTTTAAATATAAAGACACGTAAAAAACAATTTTAATTTGTAAATGTTAACGAGTCTTTAATTTTTCTAATATATAATAGGATAGTGTTTCTAATCTCAAGTATTTTGTTCAATGATAATGATGTTATTATTTTATACTTTTGCATTAGTAAAAATTTTCTATAAATATTTATCATATATAAAATATTGCCCTTGCATGTCAACGATTACTGAATCCGTCACCAAAGTTGATCAACTTAACCTTATTTTCTTGACAAAAAAAACTGAACATTATTTTATTTTTTAAAAAATAAAAAATAGTAAACAAATGGGGCCTTAAGTTTCATTTCTTTCCTTCGATTTTCTTTTGCTATAAAAAGAGTTCTTATTTTCTTTTCTCCATCAAAATACTTTAAAGTATCTCTCTAACGTGGGTAAAAATGTTCAAGATAATTCACTTGTTTCATTGGTACAACTGAGCCTAAACTAATTAGAGTCACATTTGACCTGTCACACAAAAGAATAAGATTGGCAAAATGTATAACTTGGTCTTACTCCTCCCGTTCTTAAATACATGTTGCAATCAATCACTTCACACATGACCGTACACCACTTTAATGGGGACTGCTAACTTACTCCCACCTAAAATCAAGAAGGAGTAAGTTAGCAAGCCTACTCCCACTTGTCTTTTACTAAAAAATCCTTTGTGTTGTTAATTGTCTCTAGTTTAATGAATGAACATAATTGTAATTTTCTTTTTGTCATAGTTTTTTTTATTTGGAACTGTTTTTTTTAATGTTGTTGCTGCTTACCACGACACCGTTTCCCGTTCTTATGTTTTCGTTTTCTCGTTGTTTTGTGCAATTTTTTGGAGACGCACACAAATCCAATTGATTTTCTCAACCATGGAAGTTGTACGAAAGAAATAACAACAACAACCAAGTCTTATCCTACTAAGTGGGGTCGGCTACATGGATCAAATGACGCCATAGTGTTCTATCATAAACCAAATTTGGATCCAACTCATTGACCTCTAAATCATTTCTAATGGTTTCTCTAATAGTTTTCTTAGGTCTTCCTCTACCTCTTTTAACTTGACTCTCCTCCATTTGATCTACTCTTCTTACCACGACATCTACGGGTCTTCTCTCTACATGCCCAAACCATCTAAGCCTATTTTCTACCAACTTTTCTACTATAGGTGCTACCCCCACTCTCACTCTAATGGTGTCATTCCTAATCCTATCATGTCTAATCTTACCACTCATCCAGCGCAACATCCTCATCTCTGCTACACTTACTTGATTCTCGTGTTGACTCTTAACCGCCCAACACTGCGTACCATACAACAACGTCGGTCTGACTGCTGTCCGATAGAACTTTCTTTTCAACTCAAGTGGTACTTTATTATCGCACAAAACTCTTGGGGCTCTTCTCCATTTCAATCATCCAGTTTGAATACGATGACTGACATCTGCTTCTATTTCTTCGTCATTTTGTACTAAGGACCCAAGATATTTAAATCGTGTAACTTGGGGAATGATATGATCTCCAACTTTCACCTCCAAGGTAGACCTACTTCTCCTTCCGCTGAAGTTACATTCCATATACTCCGTCTTGCTTCTACTCAAGCGGAAACCATACGCTTCTAAGGCTTG
>Ga0315913_1002892_pt1 | contig 20426 bp, 10 predicted proteins | sample MpolsnodulesMG_FD_207736 | JGI IMG/M metagenome (GOLD analysis project Ga0315913, IMG submission 207736) | Medicago polymorpha root nodule microbial communities from Los Angeles, California, United States - small nodules | ecosystem: Host-associated > Plants > Roots > Nodule | place: USA... | reverse complement strand
TTCAAGCGTCTCTTAGGGGAGGGGAGTGAAAAGTTTTCTAATATGTTTTGAATAAGAGGGAGTGGAGTGTATATTTTAACATAAGAGGGGACATGTTAATGAAATTGTGAATAAAAAATCGAAAAATATCTATTCAATTTTTTATTATATTAAAATAGACCCTCAATACTATTTTTTCCGAAGTGTGTTAAATTATAATTTTTTTGCTAGATTATTAGAAATAAAAAAAAATATTGAAGGAGTAAAATGTAGATTTTAACACAAGAGGGGAGAGGAGTGTAATTCAAGCTTCTCTTAGGGGAGGGGAGTGAAAAGTTTTCTAATATGTTTTGAATAAGAGGGAGTGGAGTGTATATTTTAACATAAGAGGGGAGGGGAATGTAATTCAAGCATCTTTGAGGGGAGGGGAGTGTAATTTACTCTATATTTATTTCATCACTCTATTCCTACCATTCTACAATCGCAGACGACCTTTGTCCTTTGCAATTACACAAGTTTTATATGCATTTTTGACCTCTTAACTTCAAAAAAATTACGATTTTGGACCCTAACAAAAAATTACAATTCTGCCGGTTTTAGAAGACGAAATCACACATAAAAACATCAACGAAAAACATGATCTATGTGAAAATCACTCATTTATATTACAAGAAGGGAAACCAAGATGTAAAGGAGTGATTTCAATCCAAAAATTAACGAAAAACTATCCTTCTTCGATGAGGAAAGAAAATAACTTAAAAGGAAGATATAACTCATCTCTCTAAAAGAAACTAGAACCTTTTTAAATATATAATCTAAATCAATTTTTAATCACCGTAAAATTATTTTATGACGTTGTTTGATTTTTAATCTTATTGAGGTGTTCATTTTGTTTATATTAAAATATCATCTTTATTATGAACATCAATAAATGACTTGAGAGTCGACGTTGGATGGAAAATCATGGTATTCGAAATTACTATTTAATTCTAGTATTTCTAATATATTCTTCATTATTGAGACACTTTCAATCATTTTTCTCGATTGATATTTTTCTTGTTCACAATCAAATAAGATTTCTTTTTAGGTCCTCTCAATAACTCTAACGCCCTTCAATTTCTCTTAGACCCTCTAAAATTCTGTTTTTGCCCTAATAAATGTGGGATTTGGGAGGTCTAAAAGATATTGAGAGGATGTAAAAAGAAATCCTCATTGAATAAAAATATAGAAATAACTTAATATAACATGCTAGTAAGCCCTTACACAAATACCAACCAGCCCAAGTCAATAAGAAAGAAAAAAGACACTAAAATTTCCTCATTTAAGTATCTGTTTGGTTCCGCGTTTAGCACTAGAGTGCTCCAAACGTGGTTTAGAGAGTTACAAAGGTGGTTTAGTTTGATTTTAAAAAAGTGATTCCACTGATTAAACGCGAGTCCACTTGAAGCTTTGGTTTTGCGTCTGTTGCAATAGATTCTACTGAAACTCAACTTGATTTGCAATAGATTCATGGCCATTTACATATCTATTTTAATTACTGGCCGCTCGTTAACGTAAATAACCAACTGAATAATATTTTTCTTTTAAATTCTGGAAAAATAATTAATTGCTAATGGATATTATCAAAAAATAAATAAACTTTCCGAGGGGTTAAAAAAATATGATAATGGTTCTAATTCAACATGCATTAAACTTCTTTTTTTTTTTTTTTGAAGGAAACATGCATTTAATAAAATTATCATAATGTATTTTATTTAACATTTATTTTTCAATAGATTTTTTTTTTTGACAAAATTTATTTTTCAATAGATAATAAAGTCAATCCAAGAGATAATTGTAAGACCGAGAATAAGAGACGGAGAAAAACCCGATACACAAACGCTAAATAATAATACTTTAAGATCCAAAGTGTGCATTTCATTGTTGTCCTTTCAGAATTAAAAATGGTTTTCAGAGCAAATTTCCTTCAATTATTTATGTTCCTTCAGAATAAATAATATTTTAAGATCATAATCCCTTTTTCGGTATAATAAGAATGGTCTTAAAAATCCTCATGAGCATAGCTCAGTTGGTAGAGACAAGCATTGTTATAGGCAGGGGCCGAGGTTCCAACCTGGATAGCACTTGTGTACCATAATGGTATATACCATCGCCCAATTAGAATGTGCCACGTGGCACATCCTTTAAAAAATATATCAAATAAAGCATTTATAAAGTAACATTGATAGGTGGCACACTCTAATTGGCCAATGGTATATACCATTGGTACCTCAATGGTACACAAGTGGAATCCGTTCGAACCTGGGACACCCCACTTGTTCACCTTGAAAAAAGTGAATTCTAGCCACTAAACTACTTGGAAAAAAAATGATTTTAAAAATATATTCTTCAATTTTTGAAAAAGCTAGATGTTAGAACGATGGTAGCACCATATTTTAGTGGTTGGTACCATATTGATATTTGGAGATGTCAAAAAATTTGAACGGTGGTAACACCATATTTGAATTGTCACAATACCATAATTGATTGGTTTCCATATTAAAATATAAGTGGTCTTAGTATCATATTCGATGTGTAATTCTCAAACGATTTTCTACGGTACAGTAGTTAATCGCAATCGCACAATTGTAGTTGAGTTTGTTTTATCCTGAAGGTAGCGTGGTTGAGTATAAGATATGATTGTCAAAAAATTGTTATAAAATGGTTATATAAATATCTATCTCCTTTTTTTTATAGAAAAATATCATATCTCTTTCTTATTATATAATCTATAATTGCAAATTTATTTTCTAAAATGGTTATACAAATATCATATCTCTTTCATATTATATAATTTGGAATTGCAAATTTATTTTTTGGATTGTATTTTTCAGACTATTTAAAAACATGATTTGGAGGGCGCACATGTTATTACGGATTATAATATCCGAAAATTAAAAATAAAAATTAATTATAAGCACCATTTTGCATTTTTTTTTAGAGAAAAAAAAAAGCAAAATGGTGGTTTTAGGCAAGAGCTGAATATGGTGGAATACAATTTCTTCGATAATAAATTAGATAGGCCCCACATTGAGCCTTTATGCTTACGGACTACGGTAACTAAGGGCATACACTCATATGGCCTTTCCACGGTCAAAACACTTGACCCTAACTGATCTGACAAATCAATAATACTTGATGGCAAAACAAGTATTGGTAGGGTCACAACATTAAATCTCTATGACCTTTGTCCTTCAACACACAAGATCACTTATATATAAGGATTAAGGAGGTATATGTAATACCTTTTTAGCATATTTTCACACATCAATTATCGTTCAATTTTCTTCTTCAAGGGGAAACGTTAGTCAGGACTCCTGAGACACGAGACACTGGAATAACTTCCTTATATCCTTAACCAACACTCCAATGACACTGGTTAGCATGGCCTTTTAAAGATTATCTGACATACTTATACCCCCTCCCCAAAATATAAAGAGAGTGGTGTATTAAGACTAAATACATTGACATAACATGTTGATAGAAGTGATGAAGATGAAGAGAGTGGTGTATTAAGACTACATACATTGTCATAACATGTTTATAGAAGTGATGATGATAACAGTCACATTTTGTGGACATAGTCAAATTTTGTTACAAGTAAAAGCCGTTAAATATGCATTATATTTTTTAAATTAGCATGAGATTTTAGTGATATAATATTCCTATAATCTTTAAAACAGTTAAAATGAATGTCACACTTCACCAAACCACCTAGTTTTCATCATGTTTGAGAAATAAACTACGTGATGAAAGACTAGTAGGATCACAAAAAGAATTCAGTTATATAACGCTAAGCAAAACTACCCATGTGAGTGGCATGAATTTAATTTCTCAGTAAGATTGTGCTGATGAGGGAGAAGCTGTTGAATAGTTCACCATCTTGAATGCATTACTTGCTTAATTGGTGCCTTAGTTATTGCATAGCAAAAGGGCCATAAGGAAAGGATGTTCTCAACAGTTTCCTTAATTTCTTCACCTTAACTATCTTCATCACTTCTATCACCTTCCCCTCAAAATAGTTCACATACCCCCCAACTAAAAAGTCAAACAACCCTTGTTTGAATAGCAACTTGAAATTGAAACAAACATATTTATAATCCCAAAAAGCAACCTTAAAAATAAAGAGTAAAGACTATCAATATTTGTCCTTTCCTAGCCTTTTACACGTGTGCTTTCTGATCAAGTCCTTTTTGCCTCCTAAATTGTTTTAATAATTGAAATACCCTTTTTATGCTTAACAAATTAGCCATATCCTAAGTAACATAGAGAATGTCTCAAGACATTTAATATCACATGGTCCATTTCAATCTTCATATGGCTTGTTGACAAATATAACATAAAGGATTATTAAATTTAGAAAGGAGTAAACAAATTAAATGTAGAAAGGAGGAAACAAAATAAAAAAAACCTAGTACAAATTTATTTATTTTAATTTGGTATTCATGCACTTTATTGATGAGATTAATATCTCGTGTTGAGTGAGATTTAAGGGTTATCTCTTCAAACAAATGTTTTTCGTACAAAATTTTAGAAATTGAAGTCAAATGGTCGAGAGACTCAAACATCTACTATGAATATTATTTTATTTTTTTTACAAAATGAATATGTTTGGTTTTAGATTTCAAAGATGTAGAATTAATTTTGACACGTTTATGTTTGTAAATACTCTTTCTAGAATAATTGATTTTGACTCGAAAAGCAATCCATCCTACGAATCAAGATTAGTTGTTTTTAACACCAAACATAATAATTTTTAGATTCAAAATTATTAAACTTATTTCAGCAGTATCTGTTCAAACATGAACCATTTAACATTAAATTCGTTTTCCCTCAACAACAAAAAAAACAAAAAATTCGCTTTAAACAAAATCAATTCATTCGAAATCAATTTTTATCAACGTAAAATCAAGCACACAACACTTATGCCACAATAAATTGTAAAAAAATCATGATCATAATGAACGGATAAAGGTTATAGTAACAGTAATAAAATTGAATTATACTATTATTCTTAATTTTATTAAAGTTCGGAGAGAGGGGTCCCATATGATGTGAGAAAGAAAGGAAATGAGAAGAGAGATAGGTGATATGAACAGAAATGACGCAAGTAACACAGTGACCAAAGTAGAGCAACTATCCTTTCTGTTTACCTCGAATGGTTTTTAGGTAATGTTGGACCACACCTATATTGAGGAGCTTCAATGGAAAAAAAAGGGTTGCATTGCAGCTTTTTGATTGGTTTATAACTTTGATCATGTGGCTCCTACTCCAAGGAAGTCAATAAATGGAATTGCATCTGAAGGAGGGGGATTACTCATCAGAACTTGATCTCTGTGATTTTCTGCTGCTGCCACTGATGATAGTGAAACTTCACTGCCTAATATTTGTGCTGTTGTTGTTGCAGCTGTGGTGGAAATATTTGATGAGAAACTGTAAAAATTGTTGTTTTGTTGTTGCATTGGCATCATATATTGTGGATATTCATGGTAGAAACCACTTGGTGTTGGTGTTGGTGTTGGTTGATTATCATGTAAATCCCTTGGCCTATCCCAGCTTCTCATTTGGCTATAATACTCATTTCTTCTACCTCCTGAAAATCCAATCCATTTCAAGAAAACATTAATATTATAACTTCTAATCTTTTTTTACAATAAAAAATGAAAAAGAAACCTGATTTGTGCAGATTTAAGAAAGGGATAGTTATATTAATGTAACCAAAAGATAACTAAATGAGGGTTAGCATCAGTCACTGTTGTAATGTAAACCAAAATGATAGATGAAAATAAGATATTAATAAACCTTGGAAAACATGTTAATTAAACTCCATATCACAATAAAAAATGATTAATTAAAAATCTTCATGGGAATGAATGTAGCATAGCATGGAAGTGAGACTAAAAATTGAAATGCCTAATATTTTTCTGTGATCACAATGAATTTGACAAAATTGTAGTGAAATCATGATCTTGTTGAAACACAAAAGGGTAATTTTCTTTTCATAAATTATAGGTTCAAAGTGAATTTGTCAAACTCAAACCTAACCTAAACATGCACATATGGCAAACATATGTACATACCAGAAAAGAAATCAAGTGGTGATTGTTGAGGAAACAAGCCAATAGGAGTAGGTGCTTGCTTGTCACATGAGATTGCTTCTTTACCACTAGTCAAATGAGTTGAACCATTTAAGCCACACTCAACACCACCATCAACTACACCATGGAAAGATGAATATGGAAAACTAGCCATGTTATAGCCAAGTGTTCCATTTGGGAGGTTAATATAATAAGGTGGTGGTGGTACTGGTTCCATTCCTGTGGCTGTGACTATATCCCTAGAGACAAAGCTTGTATTCTCTTCCATTCTTCTGTAAACAGATTGATTCAGCCTCCTCCTTCTGTAAGCACTTGATTGTTCTCTGTACTTTCTTGCCATTATAACATGCCAGTGATTCTTAACAGCATTATCAGTTCTTCCAGGGAAAAGCCTAGCAATCATGGCCCATTTGTTACCATAAATTCTATGAGCTTGCATTAATCTCTCTTCCTCTTCATCACTAAAAGCTCTTCTATTAATCCTTGGATCCAATTGGTTGAACCATCTTAGCCTACAACTCTTGCCTTCAAATCCAAAAAAAAAAAGTTAAGAAAAAGAAAATGACCCTAAAATAGAGGACACAACAAAAAGAGGAAAGAAATATAACCTGATCTGCCTTCTAGCTTTTCAGCTATGAGGTTCCAGTTTTGAGGACCATAAAGAGCAACAAGTTCTTTGAGCTTAGAATCTTCTGCAGGTCTCCAATGACCTCTTGCACAAAGTTTAGAGTGACCAGTATCTATCTCTTTACCACTGACATAACTATTCTCATTAGGGTTATCTTCATTAAGGTTAATTTTTTCACTGTTATCTCCAACAGCATCACCAGAATCAGAACCATTACCTTCCCCACCATCATCACTGTTGTTGTTTTCCTCAAAGTTTCTTTCAATATAACATTCCCTCATAAATGGTAAAGACCAATTAGTAGTAGTACCCTCCTTAGAGATATAGCAATCTTGAGATGAAGAAGAAGCAGCATAGTTTAGTGATAAAGACTCCATGTTTGCATAGACCATTCCCATTGAAGAAGAAGAAGAACCTAAAACATCTAAAAGGGTTTTATGAAGCCTCTTGAAAGAAAGAAAGAAAAAGAGAGAGAAGAAATTGAACCATTGAAGTAGTTAGGTGTACAGACTGAGGCAATGACACTTGCATTCTAATTTTATTTTAATTTAACCAGTAGCTGTCAGTATATATTGCTATTTATTTTACTATATTATTGTTATTTATTATTAATTTTAACAAAATAACACCTTGGTCACACGTGTGAGATTGATGGGGGTGTTGTGTTGCAGTTGCAGGGTCATAGGCTGTCTCTCTCTAAATTGACAAGAAAGACAAGTATGTGATGGGTGCTTACTTCGGCTTGTACAGAGCAAAGCAAGGATAGGAACATATATCTTTCTTTTCAAAATGCTACAAAAACAAAACAAGATTTGAGAGGGTCTTTGCTTTGTTATTGTTATGTTTATATGTTAGTAGTTTGCTACACAATGGAACAAGCCTTGTCATTGTTCATAAACACTCACTAATAAGTGTGTGACCCTAGCATAGCTTCACTATTAATTCATACACATCTCTTTCTCTGTCCCTGTCACCATCATCATCACTTCTTCTTATGCTTGTGCCTGTTATACATTAAACAGAAACAATTGAATTAAAAAAAAAAGTAGGTTAATGTAGAGTTATGCTAATGGATTCTCTTACGAAATTTATTAAAAAATTTACAATATAAAGTTTTATGTTGAAAATATATCTTTTTTAAAAATTATCTGTACAATTTTAAATAAAATGTTACTATTTTAAGTTATTAAACAAAAATTATTAAGATATTTCTTGGTCATCCTAACAACCATAATTTTCCTATAGGTATGAAAGGGGATTTACATTCTATCATCTCAAAATTCCACTATATTGTATATAAAACATTTTTAGTTGGGTTAAATAAGTTTTTTGTCCCTATAAATATATCAAATTTTGATTTTAGTTCCTAGAAAATGAAATGAAATGTTTTCATCCTCACAAAAAAAATTGTTTTACTTTTGTTCTTTAATGGATATAATTTTGACATGTTTTGAAAATAATATGAATATATAAATGTTGAACATAATAAACGGGCACAACAAGGATGTAATTTGAATATAAAAGATTTATAATCTTGACATTCACATGAACATAAACTGATTATTAAGGATCGAAAACAAAATGTATATTTTTTTTTAAGAATGAAAACATTCAATTTAATTTTTTAAGGACTAAAATCAAAATCCGTTATATTTAGATAACATGCATATTCCAACATAATCTTAAACAACCCAACCCTACGAGTTCCTTCTCGAATTACACCGGTATATATAGAACATTTTGATATTGATAATAATTTTTAGGGTTTCGATAACAAGTATCGTTCTGAAAAGTATTGATTACAGAATTCGTTAAAGCTAATTTTATCTTAAAAATACAAATTATTACTTGTATCAATTTAATAATCAAATCATTTGGTACTTCTTTTACTAATTTAACCAACTCATTAGTATTGTCCTAACTCTAAAAAGTCAAAATTTTGATGTGAGATACCGTGTTATTTTGTTTTTGTGAGTATTTTTTATGTGTATAAATCGTAGTTGGTAATGGGGGCTATGACTCAGAGTCTCGCCAGGTTAGATCATTATATATGACTAAGAACGACACAAATGACATTGGAAACAAAATCTTTTCCCAAAATTCAAAGACATCAGGTTTAAAGGTTCTTTTACTTATATGTTGCTTAACATCAACACTTCCATCAAATGTGAGACTTCAACTCACATTTGACACAATAAAACATCTTTCTCTCAGTGTCAAAATCTCTCACATCTTCCATTACGTCAAATCATGGCTCTAATGCCACTACTGGACCACAAGGGGGACTCATTGGGTTGGATCAACATATACTGGGGTAAAATCAACCACATAAGTGAGTTAGACACCACACATTCGCCTAAAACCTTGAAATGTTTGGCATATGGGTCCAAGCTCCCTCTTGGACACCATACATATTGTTGCATAACAATCTCCCCCTCTCTTAAGAGAGAGTTCATTACGTTAATATGAGCATGCATGCTCCCCCTCTAACATAAGTATTGTCACACGCATTTGCACCGTTGTTGTCACTACATTCAATGGGGCATGCACTCTGACCATCATTGTTAGGAAGACTTTCAACAAAAGGATTCAGTTGAACCGTGAACGAAAAGGGAGAGCTTAACTAGGTTGGTTCATCATATTATACTAAGAGCAACTACGCAAGTGAGTTTGACATCGCATATTTTTTCAAAATCGTAAGACATTCAGTTTATAAATTCTCGCCTCTATAAGTTGTTCAACCTGATTTTTTTCATCCAACATAAAACTTTAACTCACCCTTAACACATCACAATATGTTCCTCTTAAGTGTATTGAGATAAATACAAAATATGCGTAAGATGATATGTTTACACTACAAAGTGAAACATAAATTAGCAAACTAAAAAATAATGTTTTTTATAGGAACTTCAAAATAAAGTTAGCAAGCACACTTTATCTGCGACATATGAAGGAGTACAACTTTTTTGAATGGCTTTTTCCTCTTCAATTTTACCATCCGTATAAAACCATTTTATTTACACTTTGTTCTTTCTATATTAAACTAAACACTCAAAAAAAATTCTATACTTTTATATAAAAAGATATTGACTTTTGATGTAACGTTTTTTCATCCAATATTATCTTTTCCTTAAGCATTTTTTTAAATAATTTATCCTTCATATTTTTTTTTTGAAAGAATTTATCCTTCATATATAAGCATTCAAGTATTAATTTTTTCTAATAATTGAATAAATTTATACCAGTGTTATTATTTTATTGATAAATTAAAAAATATAGTGTCTCTCTTAACAATAGTTCTTTTTAATGATTTTTTTTAATCATTTAAGAGGCGGGAGATCACATCAAACTGTATAATTATAATTTATTTGTATTTTTTTTTAAGAAATCAAAATGAATTATATAAATAACCAACTATCCCTAGCACAAGGTGTGCCAGAGAGAAAAAGTCAAAGAATATAACGTGAGTTCAAACAACAGGAAAACAAAAATTAAGCACCACCTAAACAAAGCAAATGGTTTTGGCACCCACATGTCGTAAATGCATTCTTGGTTATGAGTACCTATGTACTCATTTCACTAAAATTTTGCTTAGCCAAAAAAAAAAAAAACAAATTAGCACAATTTAGTAATGCTTTAATGTATATATTATATTAATTCTTATTAAAATATATGAAATAATATTAAATTCATCATTAATCTTTTTTTTTATAAATAGGAAAAACTAAGGTAGAAGAAAAACATAAAAAGAAACTACAAACGGGAACTGAGTTCTCATAGCATCAACTAGAAAATATCTCGATAGAGGAGAAGGACACGTATGGATGATCCTAAGTTCATGATTAAGTGAGGCGCCAAGTTTAACGAGCCAATTTGCACAAGAATTCCCTTCACACAAGGTATGAACAAAACCAATATTCCAATCTCTCGACATATAAGAACGGATTTTATCAATCAAAGGAGCATAAGAGTGAGTAGGTAAGACCCCGTCCTTGATAAAAGTCAAAGCTATCTGAGAGTCTAACTCACAAATGATATCCCCAAAACCAAGATACCAAGTGATTTGTAACTACGGGTGGGAATAGGTCAGGCCAGGCCTTGATAGGCCTGAGCGCCTGAGCCTGAGCTACGAAAAAAATTTATAAGCCTGACTTGGCTTATTTAAAAGTCTGGCCTGGCCTAAAAAGCCTACTTCCAGACCTACTAAATTGGCTAAACAGGCCTTAAAGCCTACTAAAAAGTCTATTTCATTGCAAGAAAATTTTAACAAGATTAAAGCCTACTTAAAAGCCTATTACAACAAAGCCTATTATGGGACTGATAAGTAGAGAAAAATATGTTCCTATTTTAAATGTATGCAATTAGTATCATATCAAAAATATATTTTTTAATAGATGGGTACTAATAGGTCAGCCTATCAGGCTTAACAAACTTTTCTAGAAGCCTAAGTCTGACCTATTTAACTAAACATGCTTTTTAAAAAGACTAAGCTTTGGCCTCTCTACTAAAATGGTCAGGCCAGGACATAAGCCCCTGTAGGCCGGTCTGACCTATTCCCTACCCTATTTGTAACCCATAAGAAATAACACGAAGCTCCACATCAATATCAGCAGTATGGCCACAACTTCCAGCAAAACCAATGATCCAAACACCTAGAGAATTTTTGAGAAGATCCCCAAATCTTGATCTACCAGGGTTACCAATTGAACTATTATCAACATGAAGTTTAATCACATTATTTGGAGGTGGTGCCAAGAAACTAATCTAGGAGTAGGGAAAGGAGAAGGACCACTAAAAATCTTCTTGGTGGAATTATGAAGAAAGTAAGTTTGGCTAAGAATAAACCATATGGGGTGATTAATGTAAGAGAAAGCTCCTTCATTTCTAGACTTCCAAATAAACCAACATCCAATAAAAAAGAATATGTTATATCGATCAATTGCTTGCATTTTGAACCATATCTCAAAATCATTTGCAAGATGATCATAATGAAAGTCAAACTTGAACTGGTGCTAAACCTGCATGGCTTTTGGGCAATCACACAACAAATGTAAAATGGTTTCTGATGATGCACCACATCTATAACGAGAAGCATCTAAAGATAAACGATGGGTGAACCAAACCTTAGTGGTAGCTAACTTCTAATGCATAACAATGCACACAAAATAGGGAACATTTTTATGGAGTTTAAGTTTCCAAATCCAAGACCAACTCTTAACCACCTTTGGATCAGGCACCAGTACTAGGGTTAACCAATAGTACGCCAGATTAGTGATATAGGTTCCTGAGATGGATGATTCCTACACCAAGATGTCATCAGATTCATCATTTTGAAATATACTCTTGATCTTCATCTTTATATCTTGAATAAGGTGCATGGTTATGATATCAAAGTTCTACACCCCGCTGTGACAAATGTCTTTGGTATAGAGATTAATGTCGTCTTGTTCAACAGGAGGAACTCGCTCGCAAAGACGACCATGGAAAAGCCAATTTTCATACCAAATGGAGGTGTCACTTCTTCCAACGCATGTAATGAATCTCGAATTAAGAATGTAAGCTACTTTAACGATTGAACACCATGAATATGAACCTCTTTTACCGGTCTTTACTCAAAGGATGTGAGATTCTTTAACATATTTCTGCGTGGTTAATTGAACCCATTTATAACTTGTGTGGACCATGATAAAAGCTCCCACACATGCTAATCACATACTGAAAAGATACAATCCCTATTTAGATCATATTATATTTTATTTTAATGTTTATGTATTGACGGTGTGAAATAATTTTACATAATTATTTAATAGCAACTCTACATCTTGTCATGTATATTAATCATGTGACGATATTTTTTATATAAAAATATTTTATTAAATTAAAATATTTTTCTTTTTATTTTTAATAATAGCTTGTCCTAATAAATAACATTATACCCCCTTATTATTGAAATGAGTGATCTAGTTTTGTCTATGTGTATTTTCATATAACACATGTTGATCATCTTTTTCTACGGATATATAATTAATAAATGGTACTCCCTCCATCCAAGGTTATATAAATCATGTATGAAAAAAAATGTTTCAAAATATAAGTTGTTTTATAATACTAATAAAGATTTAAATGTTATTTTTCTATTATGCCTCTAACTATTTTTTTTCTTTTTCTCTTGTTTCAATGTTTAATTTATTTTTTCATACATTTTATGAAGAATAGTTTTGAAAAATGAATCAAAGTTTTTCGCATACAAATTAATTATATTTATTGGTTTGTTTGAAATGGTCAAACAACTTATAATTGGCGCACATGAAGTAGCATTTAAGATGTTGAATTTGTCTCGATCAATTTTTAAAAAATTTCTACTTTTGAAAAAAATATAGAAGGAAAATTTTGTTAATAAAAAATATTAAATATAAAAAAATTGCACTAACATATGTAACCGTTAATCAAATTATCTGTTGTTTTGAGACGGTGTGTAGTAGCTTTCAAAAGTATAACTAATCACGGATTTCACATGGAAATAAAGTCTACAACTTAACAAAACTATAATAACTAGCATTTGGAAGACCATCATCAGCAAACAAGATATATATGTGTGTTTGGTATCACAATTGGAATGTTAGAATTATGGCGATCTATCGTGATTATAACATAATCTTCGTAATAACAAACATAGGTTAAAAAAGAGTCATAGGAACCCTCTAAAACTGGAGCATAGGTTACCAGATCTTCTTCCATTCTTTTCTAACACTTGAGTATGGGGTCCTAACCAAAGGTCACATTATTCTGTTACGTCTTTAATAACAACTCAATCAGTAATAATGCTTGAAATGGTTGATCGAGATGTATAGGGGAAAGTCTACAGTGGTAGTTTTATGCCATTATTAGTATGTTGCATATACATTCATGTGAACCAGATTTGAGAGATATTTTTTGGCTTTTTGGTGATGAAATCATTCTGCAGAGAGAGACTCACATTGGGAACCCGCGAGACAAACACCACACTAGGAAGGTAGCATTCCATTACTCCTCTTTCTAGTTTTAGATTGTATTCATTCTGACGTAATCTCTATATATAGGTAGTCACTATTTTCTGATTTTTTATGTGCTGTTATTGCTGTGAATACGTAACATTATCATGAATCATCGTAATATCCCTTTTGTTATTAACAGGAAAATCTATTAAACAATTTAAATAAATAGTAAATTGTTAAAGCATCTCCAATGGGAGAAAAATAGACAACCCATTTTTAGTTGCAAAATCAATTTAAAATGGTCCAATAGTGCTACATTATCTTTAAACAACTCATAAATAATTCATTTATATTTTCCTTCAATAATAAAAAAAACAAGAGATTTTTAAACAACTCACATTTATCCACTTCTTTTTGTGCAATTTGTATGAGATTAAACATATTAAAAAATAAATGATTTTGGCATTTAATAACAGAGATTTATAATTGGCCTTCGTGATCTTCGTCTTGTTAAACTGACTCTCCTGGACAAGTGGTGTTGGCGTATCATTTTAGGGGAGTGTCTTTATGGGTAGAGATTATCAAAGCGCATTTTCTACTCTTGACCATAGTGGTGGGCGTCATCTAGGCTTTTGCTCCACCTCGTGCTGGTGGAAAAGCATTTCTTTGCTTGAGTCTAATTTAGGGGACTGGGGTGACTCGCTCTCTAAAGGTATCTTCCCAGAAGAAGGCCTCGATGGGAAGCATGGACGCTTAACTAGGAATGTTTGGACATGTGATCTTAGGTGGATGAGAGGATTGTTTGTTTGAGAGTTTGATTTGGTTAGGTCGTTACTTGAGCTCATTTACAGTATCCCCATCTCTCATAAGCGGATACCAGGGTGTTGCTCCATGATCCTAAAGGTAGTTACTCGGTTAAGTCAGCATATGCAATGTTTCAATTTGATCTCGCAAAAAGGTTGAATTAAACTCTCGTTATCAAAATTATAGAGTTGTTTGAAGTTAATGCCTTTTAAACATGATTTGACTACATCTCGATTTGCTCATTAATACGTTAAAGTTTTGGATAGAAATGTAATGTTTTAACTATTTGTGTGAAATTGCTCATAGTCCAAAGTGGAAACCTCTATAATATTTTAGATCCCACTCGCGATGTAAAACCGCCTTAACAAAAATTGTCACACTCGTATTGATTACTCGATCCAATATTTGACAGTACCATATTAATTTGGGCGAATAGTATTGGTTGAGATTTAGATTTAAAAATTATTTTAGCACCTATATATAATTTATAATCTTCATTTAATCATGTCTAGCGTCTTCCTAAATTTTGTTTAGTACCCAATTTTTGTATTTTTTTTTTAAATAGGGACAAAAATTGAACAAAATTATATAAGGACTAAAGTTTAAAAACCGCAATTTTATTACTATTGAAGACATTTTTTGTAGTTTTTTACCAAAATAATTATCTAAATTCTTAAGAATAACTCTTTAAAACAGTATAATTCAAGTTAATTACAATAAACATCTTCTCCAATCCGTTGCTACTTTATAATATAAGAAAGGACTATGGATTAGATTAGTTGTTAAAATTAGTTGATGATTTAGGGGACTTGATGTGACATAGGGCTACAAATAAAAAAAACAAAAGGGGTTACATGGTTTCCAACTCGTGAGACCAAATAGAAAAAGATTGGAACAATCATCAAATACGTGCGCCTAGTCTATGGTCGATTGACAGCCGAACTTTGCGCAACAGACACAGTAAGCATGACAAGATAGGTGCACATCAATTCTCTCTATTTCCCGTAGGAAATTAAATGAGAGACCCAATTTATAAATATAATAAAGTGTCACATGTCATTAACCCAATTTATAAGTTTTTTTTTCAAGTTGTTAACCACAGGTTTCTTTGAAGTTAATTTAAATCCTATTGATACGGCCTCCTCATGGAGGTTGGATCAATGTTGACAGAGAATTGACAAGTATACTAAATACCATCGAGTAGTAAAAATATCGTTCTAAGAAGGACTGATTTTAATCTCAAAAATTCAATTACGATATTAAAAAGGATGTATAAAGGTTCTTTTAAATTTGCCACTAGGCAGTTGGTTTGGTTTGATTTGATGAAATCAAGTAACATAAAATAAAGATTGATTAAGTAAATATGGAGAGAGATGAGATCAGGTCTGTCGAATTCTCTAATGTTTCTCTAATTGGTATACTGCACCTATTCTTATGAAAGATTCTCTAGTTCCACGATAGTTAGCAAAATAGTCCTAATCAATCCCTTGAGTTAAGACCCTCTTCTCAAACTACAACCCATAATTCCTTAGGTGGTCAAATAATCTTTGAAGGTTTTAAGCACGTTAACCTAATATCACTAATAAACGATTATCCATTACTAGACTAACCATGTTTATTAGAACAATTCAATTAGGTTTAAGTTGAAAGCTGGGGTCAGTAGTCATTCGTTCTCACTAAATCATGTTTATATTTGATCAGGATATAAAAAGTATTAAGAACAATTGAATTGAATAAAAACTAGATTGTCATTCATAATAAATAGAGTTTCACAGCAACATCGATCAATTAGGGTTACACAGATTCATCTCGGACCTAATCTCTGAGAGATTTAGCTACTCATAATCGAGTTTACAAATAGCATAATCAATGAAATAATTAAAACATACATGAACTGAGTAAAGGATGATGAAATCGCCCTTCAAGTAGTCTTCAAGTCTCAAAATCGCACTTTTGCTCTCCAAAATCGTAACTCATGTTTCTGGAACTGACTTCAGTTTAAATAGAAAATATTGTTAAGTGAACAATCGCACCGCGTTAGATTTCAATCGCGTCACGATTTAAGCAAACCCTAGAAATCTTCTGGATCTTTCTTCACAATCGTGACAAGCCTCCAGCAATCGTGTCACGTTAAAATAGGCAGAGCCAAACTTGCAATCTGGCACTGAAATCGCGCCACGGCTGTTTCCAATCGTGTCACGATTTGTTGCCTTCAGTGCTTCTAAATTTCTTGCTTTTAACACCCCTGAACACTTCATATTGCTTGAGAACTCTATCAATTTATCAAAATAAGTCCTAAAAATTACGTAATGACAACATGTCATCAAAGGTCAACAACGTCGGTAAGGTTATGGGTCATATTTTTGGTTGGGGTGGTATTTTTTGTGATGTAGATGGTAAGTGGAAAGATTGGATTTGTGATGTCTTACATGCTGAAATGTGAGAATTGTATTTGGGTATAGAGATGGCTTGGAGGAAGCATTTTGATCATCTTACAGTGGAAAGTGACTCGAAGATATTGATCCGCATGATTTCTAACAAATTTAAGTTTAATGTGAATACCTATATTTTAGTTCATTGTATCAGGAAGCTGCTGAAAATGGATTGACATTTGCAAATCAACCATACTTGACACGAAGGAAATGGAAGTGCCAATTGGCTTGCTAATTGTAGCATTCTTGTAAATAATTTGAATTTGATTGTTTTGGAGACCCACCTGCTGAGCTTCAAAAGCTCATATTTAATGATATTTTTGGGATTTGCATTCCTAAAAATGACCGGTTAATTTCGTAGTTTCTTTTCTACTGGGCTTTGCCCTCTTTTTTAACCCAAGAAAAGTTATTAAATCCTATGTTTACAAGCTTTTAAACATTGGATTAACAAAATATTACATGAAATAAAGCGGGTCCACATGTATATATATTCTTCCCATCGTGCAAATCTTTCTGTTCTAAATAAACCTAAATCAAAAACACCCCTTTGCTGGCTGTTTCTCTGTATTCTTTTTCTTCCTCTAATAATATTCTCACTGTTTCCATGTGTACCCTTTGTTTCCACATGCAATGCTGTACTCACAGTCTGCATTTCATGACCCTACACACAACCATTATTGTCACTAACTGCTTCCTTCCTACTTAGGATCCCCTCTATTACCCTATGGTTCCCTGTCCTTGTATCCAAAGACTAGAGGCAGGTCCCATGCATGCCCTTAGTTGAATTCATTTGAAATGAAAACTGAAACGCATGACCACAAAATATTAAGTAATAGTACTTTGTATAGACAACCATAAATATGAAAAAAATATATAACCTGATTGATGAGTCTACATCTATGAAAATATGAAAATTAATGTATTTATTTATGCAAAAACTAGAAAAGAGTTAGTTATATTGTAACCGTGCATTCCAATTCCCTGTAAGCTTGCACTAGTGCTATACACTGACCTATTGTTGAAATTACATCAAGACAGGACAGCATTTTATTTCTTGAACTGAATAAATTCATGTACAGCTATAAGCTTAGCTACAATTATTAATTTTATTGGGACTTTAGGTGCCCACAAAGAAATTGAAATTATTAGCATTAATAATGTATTGGAAGTTGTCTTTGTATGTAAATTTTGACAGTATTTTTAGGTGCAACTTGATAACGATAATTGGTTTTGTTCCCATGCATTCAAGGCTAGAACTAGAACTAAACTAGAAGCATAGTTGAGGTCTCTCACAACCATGTTCCTAAAGAGTAGAAAAGGTCAAAAACCTGTCTCTTAATTCTGTTAAAGATCCCACTAAATAACCCCATTTTGTTTCTATTCACATGATTGCTTTTGAGCTTTAAACTTCAGTTAATTAAGAGAAAATTACTATGATATTAGGGGAAGTAGTGGGAAAAAACGGGGAAAACTTGGTTTTCAAAAATAAAAACAAAAAACTGGATTAACAAGAATAAAATCAAAACTTGCCAAGAAAAATATTGTCAAGAAATATGTTAAATGTGTCAACAATAAAATAAGTTGAATTGAGTTGTAAAACCCTAGTTTGAATTGAATTGAAAAATCTTAAAGAATATTGAAACCCTAGTTTTTTGAACAAAAAAAATCTTAAAAGAATTAAGAAAATGTCATTATTTTTCTCTTGTAATCACTAATTTTGAAGTTTAGGATATGAAAATAATGCATTAATTATAGAGATCAAAAAATGGTTACGGATACGACCAAGATTGGGACAGTGGAAAATAAGTGTCCTGATGTTTGCCAAAAAAAAAAAAAACAATACAACATGAAACTTGTTATCAATGTCCATGTATTCATCAAAATCGTGAAAGCCAGCGTCCAAACTCTTGCGGTGCGTGCGTATGTAAAGCCTACAAGAATTCCTACGTGAGCTGGTGCAATTGTGTGGTATATTAAGATTAAGATGTTGGTTGCATACCATTATATCAATGATCTCCACACTAATGACACAACAATAATTATATATTCCGAAATAAATAAATAAAACATGTTTTGAATTATATAATTTGAAACCTACTTATATATGCAACCTGTATTCTTTCTCTCATTTCCCCATTTTTTAACTTTGCCCTAAACTACCCCCTCCAAATCCTAACCTTGACAGATTGCGTCATTCTTGTAGTGAAAATTGCGTCATTCTTGTAGTGAAATTGCTCGATTACATCACATTTCATACATTTTTCACCACTAAACAAAATGTTAGTTCAAAATTTCTTCAACCATTTAGTCTTTAATTTTCTTTTTCCTTTTATTTTACAGGCACCAATTTATTTCAGATTATATAATTCGAAATGTATTGTTCATGATTTCAAATTATATAATATGAAACAAAGTCACATGTGTTGAATCTTGACTTGTCTCAGAATTTTCTTCAATTTATTTATTTTTTAATGTATTTTTTATTTCTTACAGATATGGAGACTCGCCCTCCGGTTAGAGGCAACAAGATGACCATGACTGCGCCAATTAGGTGAGTGTGGGAGGCTAGGCAAAAGTGGGCGAGTAAGGTCAGTTGTGATAGACCAGTACCGTTTCAGGTGCCAGAAGCTAGGCATTTCCCTGAGCATGTCCCTCAAATCTAAGCTCGAGGTAGAAAACGGGAGGTTATTGAGATGCAAGATGCACATAAAGGTTCCTTCAGTGCAAAGTGATGACATGCACCAGACAACTCCTTAAATGCAGGGTTTCGACAAGTCATAACCTCCATAACTATAGGGTGGTTGCAGGTTTTAATGGTACCACATGTGTGTTTTGCGATACTTCGCTGAAGTCATTTTCTCACCTTCTTGTTCGATGTGGGTTCGTTCTTCTGGTGTGTATAATATCCTTAGGTAGTTAGGGTGAAAGTTTGTATCCCATCTAGATTTGGTGGACATTTTTGTCATTCTTCAAGATGTAAAGGTCAATCGAAGAATTAGGTTTGGTTGGACTATAGTCTTGCATGTTGTTGTACGGTCCATCTAGAAATCTTTTATTGATCTTATCTTCTTTAGAGAGATATCTTTAGGATGAACGTCTAATGGATATGGTTGAATTCTCTTCTTGAAAATGGTTGCTTTCTAAGAACCCTAGGCATTCAAATTCCTACTGTGAGTTGGAGATGGAACATGTCTTGTGTTGGGTAAGATAGAGGCTTGTGGGTCGAGTGTCATTGGATCATGTTGGCTTATAGATGGTTCTCGAGTGCTGTTATAAATGTTGTTCCCTTGATTTTTCTTTCGCGGGTTGGTTCAGGAGTTGTATGACCTTTTGATTGCAGTTGGCAGCCCGATATCCGTTGGGTCTTTTTGTTGGAAAATTCTATGGTGAAGTCATGAAAATGACTTTTTTAGTAAAGTTAACACTATAACATCAAAAATGTAATGAGTAACACCCCACTGTTTGTACAATG
>Ga0315913_1002891_pt1 | contig 20430 bp, 11 predicted proteins | sample MpolsnodulesMG_FD_207736 | JGI IMG/M metagenome (GOLD analysis project Ga0315913, IMG submission 207736) | Medicago polymorpha root nodule microbial communities from Los Angeles, California, United States - small nodules | ecosystem: Host-associated > Plants > Roots > Nodule | place: USA... | reverse complement strand
CATTTTTTCAATATAACAAAAGGATCATAATCAAATACATGGAAAAAAGCATACATTTATCAGCAATATAAAAAGATATAAGTATTGCAAATTTCCACTAGAATCAGAAAAACAACAACATGTAAATCTTATCACGAAATTCTAATCCACTAATTCAGCTATAAACTTACAATTACTAATATAAAAAAATATTAAAAACATCTTAACCCTAAAAATTTACTTTCGCGAAATCTAGGGTTTTCAAGGTTTCAAGCTGTGAAATGACACATTAAGTACCAAAACGACACCGTTTTTCACAACAACACACCATTTTCACAATTTTACAGAGAGAGAAAATCTGAATCTCAGAAACAACAAATTCAACAACATCGCATCGTCGATTGAAGTTACGTTACAGCAATATACACACAAAATTTCCAGAACATCGTACTAAAATAAAAATAAAAAAAAGAAATTAAAAAATTGAAAAAACCTAAAATATCGATGAATCGTTTCACGCGATTAGATATGACGAAGAGGGTAAAAAGAACAAAAAAAAAATACCTGTGAGTGAGTAACGATGGAGGTCGATTCTGGCGATTTGCGAAAGTTGATTAAAGCAGCGAGCGATTGTTGAAGAGATGAGGAAGCGGTTTTCAATTTGGGGAAAGTTGAGACCTAATTTGGCGAGAGTGGGGGGTATATATAGTAGAAGGTGTTTGCGGGTCGGATTTTGAAAGCGTGGTGTGTGGAATGAAAGGGTGAAATGTGAAGAGAGATGGAGAAGGTGGGTTTGAGAGTTGAAGGAAAGGGAATTAGGGTTCGTATGCTGGTAGAGGATGGTTCATTTTGTGAAACAGAGGGATTTGGGTCTCTCACGGGGAAGAAAATAGAATTTATATAAATGAAAATTTTGGGGAAAATGCGCCAAACTACCGCGGGCCAAATATTTTGCCCTAGAGTGAGTATAGTACTAGTGTCCCTGTTTTTAAGAGCTTAATCATTTCATTTACAATTAAAATCAAATCAAATGATCAATGGAAAAGATTCACCAAAAAAGAACAAAACAAAAACTTGAGAACTAGTTGTGAATCTGACGAATTTTACTAATCGATGAGTAATTTTATTTGTTGTCTCCTAACAAACTTTGTATGGACCCCAAAATATGAGTTCATTGGTGGACCTGTGTAAATAATTCACTAAGTACTGCTCTTCTCTCATCTGTTTTTACTCATTTCGATCAAAATAGCCGAGTATGAGTTAACTCACGCAGGTGTAATTTCAGTGTGAGTTAACTCACACACATATATTTCTCAACGGGAATGAGCAAAAAAGAGATGGGAGAAGAGCAATTCTCTAATTTACTACCACTAGTTACCCTTAGTTTCTGATTTTTTTTCTCTTTTTGACGATCTCAATTTTTTTAGTTAGTGGTATTTGTTTCATCGTGTAAATACCAATCTTGATCCAATGCAACAACAACACTGATTTACTAAAGCATTAACCTACAATGAAGAATTCACCTTTGAGGATCGCTGATTTGGAAGGAGAATGAGATAAAACAGATTTAACGACGTTGAATTTGACCTTCTTCTCATCAACAATTGAGTAAATCGGTGTACTAGCATTTGTTTTATTGTGAAAATACCAATCTTGTTCAAATGCAATAACAACACCGATTCGCAGAAGCATGGATATACAATAACGAATTCACTTGTAAGGATCGTTGATGTGGAAGGAGAATGAGATAAAAGAAATTTAACGACATTGATTTGACCTTTTTCTCATCAACAATTGAGGAGATCTGTGTACCAACATAGATCTGGTTGTGTCTCCATCAAAGCTGAAGATCTTTGATTTTTATCTGCATCTTGTTTAAGTTTCTGATTTGATCTTGTTAGTCACACTTATCTGGTGGTTGCTCTACTCTCACCGCATTGATCTGTGCAGATAGATGGCCCTGTAAAGTAGTTGGATAATACATAGATCTGTTGAAGATTTTGGTTGAATTATATATAAAAAATGAGTATCAAAGATTTTCTGCATAGATAGATCTATCAAGACTTGATTTGAATGTTCATCATTACATACCTCTGTTACGGAAGATGTTGGAAATAATTAATGGTTCTATCGATCAAATTCAATATTTATAATTAATTGTATTTGTGAGGAGTACGATCGTCCCTACCCTGCCTGGTGTAACTCCAAGAAGGGCGACATTGGTCTCTCTTCGTGTTTGTATGTGTGTGTGTTCTGTAGAATGATTGTCTGATCCTTTATTCAGTGGTTACCCCTCCCTTTTATCCTCTCTTTGGTCCTATAACCATCTCTAACCTATATGCCTTCGTGGGGCATATTACATGGTGTTTTAAAATAAAGTATAATAAAATTAGAAAATTGCTCTTCTCCCATCAAATAACACTCACTCCCAACTGTATGGACAAGAGTGCCCCTGCGTGACTTAAGTCGCGCTCGGTACTTCCAACGTTAACTCACGTTGCGGGTTGTACTGTTTTGGTGCAAAACCCATCAATCCCAACTTCCAAACACTATTATATTTCCCTCTCCACCTCCAAAAACCCAAAAAGTGTGATTTTTTGGGTCAAAATCTTCATTTCACATCATTGCAAATCGCTAGGAAGCAAGTTTCTATGCTCATGAAGCATAAAAAATCAGGTAATGTATCATCTTAACTCATTCGATTTTGCTGGTTTTTAAGCTTGGTTCGTCAAGTCTGTAAGCAAAATGAACGTGAGTTAACTCACACAGGTGTAAAGCCCGGGTGACTTAAGTCACGCATGGGTAATGCCCTGTTTTCTAATTTTGCGCCATTTTTTTTTTCTTTGTTAGCTTGTTGCACAAGTTATTTATATTATTTTTCCTTGTTATTTTGTTATTCAATAGACATAGTGATGGTTGAAAATGTGACGGATGATAGCATTGAGCCGAAACCGGCCATAATTGAAGCTTCCGGCGATGTCAAACCAACTGTCAATGTGAAGTTGAAAGTCAAAATTCCCTTTCAATCTCACATTGAAGAAAAACCTAAATCGATAATATCTTTTTGTCGATGTTCGTCCTATTCTTTGTCGATATTACACCGACATATTTTTTGGTGGCCGGTTATGTAATATCAATATTTGTGGTCAATATGTAATTAATATTATATATATTATATAAATATATGAAGTGATTTTTTTTTTGTGGCCGGTTATGTTACGACAATTATTGCTCGCATTTTTTGGTCTCTAATTATTCAACTATTTATTTTATCTTTCATTTGGTTTTATTTTCATACTTGTTATTCCATTATATTTTGTGAAGTGAAATATGTCCAGTTGAAGCTCATGTCCGATACGCCGCCGTGAAAAAGAAGATTAAGGTCTTTTTAACCCCCACCGACAAGTTGGACGAGTTGAAGGCACAACTTAATAGATATTTTATCCATATTGGTGAAAATCAAAGAACATCTCATGTAGTAGCACATGTGTCATGCGTGGACTTAGGGGAGGATAAGGAAGAAGACTTTTGGAAGCCTGTGTATTTTCCACAACTTATCAAAGATGATATCGACGTTGATTACATGTTTAGGTTAATGGTTCAAAATAACATTTTACATCTTTATATCTGATCCATTGAAGTGTAATATTCATTAACGTGTAATAGTGTAATGTGTTCGAATTTGTGTCTGTAATGTTGTATTGTAATGAATATGTGTTGTGTAATTTAACGACGAATTTGTGTAATTTGGATCGTTTATGTATCATTGTGATTAAGTGTCAATAGACCCATTCAAACCTATTGCTAAAGTCTCCTCCCACGACTCCAGAAATCTCGCTCGACGGTTACGATTCCCTCTGTCGAGCCCCACATGTGCCTCAAGCAGTCCCCAAAGGTGCATTTTCTTTCTAACCTTAACCCCCTTTTTTCTGCCTCAATACTGACTTCGACGTTGGAATGTCTGCAGGTACACACCTCTGCTGTTCCAGTCAACACAACTGCTCAAAACCACCGTAAAAGCACCGCGTCGGACGTCATCTTCCGATCAAGTACGGTCAACACTCATACAAATAAGATATTTCAATAAATGTCAATTCTATTCAAAATCAGTAAATCAAATTTTTTTTTGAAGGAGTAAATCAGATTTTTGTTATGAATCTATTGATTATTTTATACTGGATCAAAAACAATTCTTAAATAAGATATTCAATTAATGGGGAAAAATAAAAATAAATTTTTATTGGTTTTGTTCCAAATCTCAAATCCACGACACCATTTTAAGCTAGTATGGTTTAGGAGACCGAGGTTTATAAACTACAGTCAGTTCGATTAAAGAATGTGAAACTTTTTCATTGTCAGGGTATGTCACACCATGAGTGGTTTTGTTCTGACCAGCCAACGCAACTGCTCAAAATCACTGTGAAAGCACTGCGCCGGACATCATCTTCCGATCAAGTACAATCAACACTCATACAAATAAGGTATTTCAATAAATGTCAATTCTATTCAAAAATCAGTAAATCAGATTTTTGTTATGAATCTATTGATTATTTTACACTGGATCAAAAACAATTCTTAAATAAGATATTCAACTAACGGGGAAAGAAAAAAAAATTATTGGTTTTGTTCCGACCTCAAATCCACGACACCATTTTAAGCTAGTACGGTTTAGGAGACTGAGGTTTATAAACTACAGTCAGTTCGATTAAAGAATGAAACTTTTTCATTGTCAAGGTATGTCACACCATGACAAAGTCAGTTCGATTAAAGAATGAAACTTTTTCATTCTCAAGGTATGTCACACCATGACAATTGATAGTGGTTTTGTTTTGACCAGTCAACACAACTGCTCAAAACCACCGTAAAAGCACTGCGTCAGACGTCATCTTTCGATCAAGTACGATTAACACTCATACAAATAAGATATTTCAATAAATGTCAATTCTATTCAAAATCAGTAAATCAGATTTTTGTTATGAATCTATTGATTATTTTATACTGCATCAAAAACAATTCTTAAATAAGATATTCAACTAATGGGGAAAAATAAAAATAAATTTTTATTGGTTTTGTTCCAACCTCAAATCCACGACACCATTTTAAGCTAGTACGGTTTAGGAGACCGAGGTTTATAAACTACAGTCAGTTCGATTAAAGAATGTGAAACTTTTTCATTGTCAGGGTATGTCACACCATGACAGTGGCATAGGCCCTCCTTTTAGTGTCAATGTCATGATCTCAAAACAAAATGGCTTAAACGGTTAATAAGATTAGGGGATAAAACATGATCCCCTTGAGTTCTTGTCAAATACTAAAACAAAATTATATAATTTCAAGCAAAGCTCTGAATTCAGACATCTCAACAAAAAGAACCGCTATTTTATTATTATTTTTTCCATTATACTCGCAAAAATACACAACTTATAGCAGAAGACTATCAACATTGTACATAGATACATTTCAAAATTCACCAGCCTCCTCACAGGTCCTCAGGGCCATTAATTTCCTGCGCATGGCAATTCAAGCTTTAGTCCTACATAAATGATAACCTAAGCAGATCACATGGGCAAATAAGGACCATGTGTATGATCAAATACCTTGTTTGCAAGCACAGTCCCGTCAGGTATTTCAAGCTTTACACCAGGTTTTGCAACAATACTTACTTTTCCCTGTTAAGGCGTCAGTAATCAGATTTATTTAAATTTAAATTCTCAATGGTATAAAAAGACATAGGCAGGAAAAATAAATTACTTGAAGAGAGAACATAAAAAGCAACCTCAACAAAAGTGTACAGGGTTAGTTTGGAAACCAATAAGATTATTGTATGGTTTGTTGCTGACATTCATATAGCTTGTTTGGTTTCCAATTCGCAAGGCCCCAAATAGAAATTCAAACATGTTAATTTGTTTACTTGCAACAAATCAAAACATAAGAAAGATTCTGGTACTGGCATTTTTTTTTTTTGAAAGAGCATCTCAACTTGATGTATATCATTAATAAAAACAACTCTGCTCCTAATGTAATACCACTGAAACTTTGACTTGGATCATTGTTTGTTTGGAACACTGCTCCTGTGGAAGGATCAAACCTGAAACACCATTATATTACACCACACCCTAGCCGATTCTTAAAATAGGCCTAACAATATCAATTGGACTATTAGCTCAATGCATGAGGAGCATTAAATTTTCCTGCACTTACTGCTTATGATTTATGAATGTGGAAGGTAACATTCAAAGAAGAGAATCTACGACTACTAGTAATTGAATTTAAAACAGCAACAAGAAGCATTCCTTTGACCCTTTAAGTAACCAAGGTCATATTCACGCTAAGAATGAACATTAAAAAACAACGAATCAGACATAAGGATCAAATCCAAAACCTTAAGGGTAACACCAGCTCCAAACCATACATCGCCTGCCACTTTTAGACTGTCAAGCTCAACAATACTGGGGATTGACTTTAACCTTCCCAAGAAGTTGCTAACCTGTGAAGGAGAGAAGGAAAATCAATATTATATTCACCATCTAACACAAAGTAAGCAGAAACATAGATCTTAACCTTCTTAAACTCCGGCCCTAATTCAATAGAAGGGTTTTCAGGATTTGCCCTAGCTTGGTTCCTAACGACAAATCCATCTTGTAAAGTGTAAAGGTCTGACTGCAATATTGTACATGTAATTGTGTTAAGCAAAATATTTAAATCAATTGACAAACAAGTTATCATGACTTTAATCAGAAAAGCTTATAACCTGAACAAGAAGCAAATCTGAAGTTGCCTTCACTGGAAGGAAGCGGGATCGAGGAACATTAATTCCAATAGCTTTATCAAAGAACTGTTACAATATATGATGTTAAAAGCACTGGGACAAAAGTTTCAGCATTAAGAACATGTTAGTAACATTAACATCTCAATAAACATTAAGTACCCTAATTGCTGCACCAGCTGCAGTTTCCAGCTGAAGAACTTTTACTCCGTCAACTTCCTAAAATCGTCAAATTTTGTCAACAATTTCCACCATAAAGTAAAAGAGTCGAGCAACTAAGAAACAATGTAGCACCCATGTCAAATCAAAAACAAGAGGAAAAGATGAGCTATCACTTATCTCTTGAAAATGACCGATATTCACCTTTGGATTGGGAATAATCTCCATCTTCAGAGCATCAGCCTCAACAAGCCTTTTAACTGCTTTTAAGTTCACCCATCTGTAAAACATATAATATCACTAGTCAGTATGATAAGACACTTGAGAGTGGCACTCACTTTCATGTTGATACGGATGTGGCATTATATAGGCTCACCATCTGGAAGATCTATACTAAAGCAGGGAAAAGGAATGTAGGAGGGGGAGTTAGTCACATGACGTGGTAGGGGGTATCCACTAATTCTGTTAGAGTGGGACGTTATGTAATTAGGGGAGAGAGTAGAGAGGGATCATTCGCATTATTGGTTATTGCATTAGGAGAATATTCTCTGGTAGAAGCACTTTGCTCTGGCTTATTTGCTTCCATTGTAGAGCCTTTTGAACTCCAATTCAGTAAATAAAGCAAAATATTTCACCTCTCAATTCTTTAGTTCTATTACAGTATGCCAAATGTGAATATAATCTATAACAATAAGGGAACAAACCATCAAAACTTACAAGTTGTTTGTGTTGAAAATTTTGAACTTCTCGATCAACTTAAATTCACTGACCTGCAGGAAAACATACAATGAATGACCAAATTAGAAAATTCTCCAACATATTTACCAAAGACTTTCCATTATCATTTACAAGCATGTTCCAGCTACCATAAATTATGGTCAGATACGAAAATATCATGGTCAAAAGTGTTTCACACTGATATCAAGTGAGCATCAATTCGAGGAAGGTAAATTGAGAGGAAAAGGAAGGGGAAGGGTAGATTTTGTTAACAATACCAGGATAATGTATCAACTTCATCCCCCTTAGTACTTTTTATTGTAACAGATAACCTAACAAAAATTGAAAATGAGTGTTCCAACGTCATACCACTCACTTCCCAATTCCCACTCTAAATCCTAATCAAGGAGTCATCGTCAAATAAAACTTCTGAACGTTATGTAATCAATGTCAACTGTGGATAAAATTTTAAAATTGAATATTGATAGTTCATATTTATAGTTCATATCATCATTGGTTAACTACCATGAGAGCAAAAAGATGTCACCCAGTTTCAGTGAAATAAGAGAAAACTCCTTTTCTCTTTCAAATCATTAAGCTTTCAGTTTTCTCAACAAAGGAGTTATTACCAAAACAAAAGGTGATAATGTAAACGGGTTTAGTGAATAAATGATGCTCCATAATTCTCCTTAGTTCCTTATGTTGAATATATCATTTTCGACCTTCAAAATTTTCCAGAAGAAAAATAGTGTGGCTTTTATTCAAAATGACAAGAATGGTAGTCTTTTTCCTTTTCAGTTTTTATTAAAAACTGGTTCTCCCTAGCCATGTACTTTCGGGTCAAACAAGTATTTAGCAACTCATTAGCACCACCAATTCAACTTAAAGATCCTTGACAGCCCAAAAATATAGCTATTTAAAATCAAGTGAGCCATTGCCTTCTCAGTCATAAAAACCCACATAATTAATCATGATCCCATTGCTTTATAATTTATAAAAACAATTACTTAGTGCCTAAACTTGGGAAAGGGAGATGATCCAAGAAAAAATACAAGACAGATTTGGTGGCTTACATGTTCATCGGGGACTTGGGCAATTTCCAGGAGCTGCATTAAACAATCAAAGATAGTGTCACAGTGTCACTTATTATCAATACCTTGAGATTCTAATTGATCATATCTTTCTTAATTTTCTTTTAAGGTGAAGAAAAAGGAGGGAGCAAGCCATTTATTGAACTCTTGATATTTATATTGTTTCTTTTGGTATAAAAATTGTATATAGAATACAGAACATTGAAGCAAAGTTAAAAATGAGGGACTTCAGACATTTGCTACAATCAGATTACTGATTTAATCAGATAAATCTTGGTTGAGAAGAAATGAACTGAGCAACAGATACGTACCTGAACCCTTCCTTCATAAGAAATAAGAGTGCCGCCTTTCACATCAGCCAATGTTTTGGGAGTCACCTGCATTACAAACACCAAGAAAAATAAATCAAATATTATGTAGGTATGAAGCTAAATGGCAGGTACTTGGTATCAAACATCATTACTTACCTCCATACAGTATTCATTCTTGTTCTGGATCAAATGATTTAAGATTTCTTAATTAACCAGTCAAAGAAACTGATTTATTAGAGATACCCTTTTCATGTATAAATAACAAGCAAGCAATACAACCAAAAAATAATAGAAAAATAGTGAAAACATAAAGAAGGATACTCAAGTCAACTAAGGCACCCAAGTTATCTGAATTGGCAATGAACACATACTCCTTACCCTAAAAGAGAACAAAAAAGGAAAAGGAAAAAAATACTGATGGATTAAAACAAAATTAAAACAAAAAAAAAAAAAAATCCAACTAGAAATAAATTGGTTTCTGGTGTCAACCTGTGATAATAGTACATCAAGCTTTCCACTGTTCATTAGTGATGGGAAGACATCTCCATGGCCAGGAGGGTACCTGCGTATGAAGGAATTGCTCATAATCAATAACAGAGATATGGTCAAGATTATAGTTACGACTTATTATGATTGACCCCACTAATAAACATGTAACAATTCCTATGTTAATTGACCCCACTAATAAACATGTAACAATTCCTATGTTAAACAACAACAAAACAAGGGAACCACATCCAACACAACCATAATATGATAGTGTACTTTCTAGCTCACTAGCTTTTGGTGACGGAAAGAAGCCAAGTTCATGAGGCAATGTGCAATTTATGCCACTCTTTTGTGCATATAATTAGAGCATAATTCTGGCATCTTTGAGGAAAAAAATTCCACCAGCAGCTCATTTTGGACAACATTAACTGTTTTGCTACTACCCGGTGTAAAGCCCGTGGTCATTTTTACAGGAGTTTATCTTCGATAAATGTTAGGAGATTAGGTAGCTTTACTTCATTGATGTTTCTTGTTCCCTTTGTCCTCTTTTCGTTTCTTATTTTGTAAGGAGGATCTCTAATCCTCCTAACTCTTTGTAATCATATTCTCTTCATCTTAATGAATTTATTGTGTACAGTGTACACACACACAGTTAAGATCCGTTGACACTAGATGCATGTTTATCATACCAACTTTCAATAATTTTTATTTATAAATGGTCAATTGTCCGACTATTGGATTAAAATTTCTCATAAAATAGATCAAGTATATAAATTTTCAAACATAATTAGGGAAAACTCTAACAGACCTCACACTCACAGAATGCATGCACTTCTAGGTCCCAAAAGGTTGAGGAATGCACAACAAATGTGGTTTAAGTGCAGGACACAATTCAAATTACTAGAAAGAAGAAACTTTGTTCACAAGTCATGAAAGGAGTTTTAACTTTTATGTGCCAAAAAACAGTTACTTATCCAAATGGTTAATGGAACAAAGAGGACTTGGCCTTACTTTAACGTATAAATTGAACAAAGAATACCAAAGATGCAAAGGTCCAATAAATATTTTTCATGAAGATTAAAAAGAATTCCTTTATGTATATATATATATTTTTAATTTTCCATCTACTACTACACAACTAGTTGAGTCGATACATTTATATTGCAGAGGAACAATGCAAATGAAGTTGTACTTACCAGCCATCCCTTCCAGTCTGCCCTTTGGATGGAAGTGGCAAGAAGTCATCGACCACCAATCTAGGATATTGGCTCTGCATAAAAAAAATTCGTGGAAGAAAAATTCAACACGGAGTTAAAGCAGAATTCCCAGAAAATTCATAATATAGTAAGTAGTCCAACAAATTAGAGGTACAAACCTGGTTAAAGGTATGAATCTCAACATTCGAGTTCGTATATTTCTCAACAATCTATAAACAGTAAATTGTTAGATTACAGAAAAATTCAGCCTGTGATTCTACCTAATGATGCGGATCCGGGTAAAGCTCATATACCTTTTGAGTGTCATCATGGGTGTTGAATGAGTTCATCAAAAGCAATGGAACATTGCTTCCATATTTGGAATTGAGATTCTAAAAGATTGTATGTCATCAGTAGAAAGTCCAAGTGAAGTGTGGAAATAGAAAACTTAAAAGCCAAGCAAACGAAGGATATTAAAATTACCTCAATTTGGATGACAATTAGATCAAGAAATGTCAACCCCTCACGAACTTCAATGACAGATCTGCATTTCATTTCATTTATTAGCAAATTAAAGCTTGCATGCTGATTGTATAAAAAAAGCTAGTTGAGATACTTATCCCGTAAGGAACTTTTCTTTTCCGAACCCAGGCCAATGGATTAGTTTACTATTACAAATTTCAATTTCCATTGAGGAGACAAACATTTTGTAATTTTTCCATGTATTAAAAGAAAGACGCAAACTTTATTAAAAAAAAGAGACAAAAAGACACAAACTGATTTACATTAAACGAACTCCATGAACACCTATATCTATAAGTATCTATAACCTTTTATAACAACACTAATAATAGGATTATGAAGTCAAATTTGTAAAGACATTAATTTTCTCATTTCTTCTTTTAAACTTAAGCAGTCTAGCTGAAACCCAAGAGCGCTTAGATGAGATTGTGCGGGTCTCTTCTAGCTTAAAGAAGGTCCTAGGTTCGAATCTAGCTTTGGGCATGCAACAACGTTAAAACTCTTAGGGGGAGTTTGCCGTCCATTTGGGTCCCACAAGACTAGAGGGATTAGTCTACGCAGTTATGCACAGAGTTACGCCAGAAAAACAAAAAACAGTCTAGCTGAAGAAACACTCACAAGGCATGACAAAACTTTTTCACAAAGTTGATCAAAGATATAGCAACATTCTTCACTATTTAAATTTAGAAAATCGATCTGCCGCATCAGCATCCGGCAACAAATAAAGAAGAAAAACTTAATCATCTAGAGTAAAAATAAAAATAAAAATAACATGAAGTATTTTATTGAGCATACTTTGGACCAGTGCAGCCCATAGTTGTCCCCAATCCTCCATTAAGCTTCAAAACAACAAGCTTGTCCAAGAGGTTTTTCACCTCTGAAGAACCTGAATCAATTTCAATTCATTCCATAAACATGTCAATCTATTATACCTTCAAATTAACTAAGTCAAACAACCAGAACACAAAGATTACCGTCAGGAATTGGTGCCAAACTGTCATAAGGTACAACCACTTCATCAGTAGGCGTTTGGATCTTACTCCACTCAACATGCTGTGCTTCGCCACTTCGATAAATGACCCATGCATTGAAAAAAAAATTACGAAACCAACAGCAAATATAAAGAGCCTGTTTGTTACAGCTTATTTTGTAAAAAACAATTATGAAATCAACAACAAATACAAAGAGCCTCTGTTGTTACAGCTTATATTGTACAAAATCACTTTTCAAAATTTTCATTCATTTGTTGCAGATTCTTACAAAAATGAGAATCTGAAAATAATTTAAAAAATATTTCAAATGAGAAACTGTTTCAAGTAGCTTCTCTTAAAAATCATTTAGGTAAACAAACACAACAACTTCTACTTTTATTCAAAATCACCTTTATTAAAATCCGTAACGAACGAGCTCAAAATCACCGAAACTTTATCATAGATACAGATTGAACAAAATTATAATAACTGATTTTTTTTTTCTTTCTAAAGTTATTTTTATTTTGTAAAAAACACAAAACAGCTTATGCTTTTTTTCAAAATCACTTTTTTTCTATAATCAATAACAAACAAGCTCAAAATCACCGTAAGATCTCAGCATAGTTAGAGTGAACAAATGCGATTGAAGAATGAAGATCATGAAAAATTGCAAGCATGAAGAATGTTAAACTTTATGATTAACGATTTAACAAACCTGAGATAACGAGCAACGAGGTTAATGAATCCGTTCTTCTCATTGTCACTGCATGTAACAAAGATTCAAAATATATGAAAATATTAACGAATTTCCAATTCGTGATCACGAGAATCGTTCGATGAAGGAAAAATGGAATGGAGAAAGAGTGAGAATCTACCTGATTTGTGACAATGCAGCGACGGAGGATTTGAGGTTGGAGAGGTTGTTATCGGTGGTGGCGGAGTTAAGCGTAGCGGTGGCCATTGAAGGAAGGTTCTAGAAGTTGTAGAGAATAGCGCGCGAGAGTTTCAAGAGAGTGGTGGTGGTTTAATCGGTTATGATATGATGAGGCGGGTGAAGAGATCGATGGTTTGTGTTTTGGACTGTTTGTAATTTGGAATTGGATTTTTCCCACGTTTAAGCACGGATCTGGTCCGTCCGATTTCAAATGGATAGTTGAGATCATTTATGCGTAAAATTGTGTTTGGAAATATGAATCGTCTGATCTTGTATTTATGGTTGAGATCCACTACAACGTGTAATAATAGTGTGATATCTTTGCATCATTAAATCTAGTAGGTCTAGGTTGGATGTTGTTGTCGGAATTTGAGCTCAGCTTCTTCGATTATAAATATGCTAAAAGAAAAATGATATTTGTACAAGATAGGACATCTTTATCTCTTATACATTGTACTTTTATTCTCTCACTTCCCATTTTCTTTCGTTTTGATGAATAAGATAGAACATCAAGATTGTATCAAAAGTTGTCGCAAAATGATTATGTAAATATTATTACTCATGCTAAAAATACTAGGTTGGATGCCGTTAATCAAATTTGAACTCAGATCATCTGATTATGTATGCGATTTTTAAATGATTATTATCATTTTGTCTATTCATACAAAAAACGATTATGGATGTTAAGACCGTAGTCAAAATAATTGTCTGAACAAAAACTTTATGAAATTATAAGGTGTTAATCAAAATACTAGTTTGTTATTAAATGATAAAATTGAGATTTTTTTTTAAATGATGAAATTAAGACCTTTTTCTAAAAAAATTCAGAGAGCCTTTTTCTAATTTTTTAAAAGTAATTATACAAGACAACCCTTAAAAAAAATTAGACACGTAAAAAAAATGATCACACTCCAAAATGATTAAAATACCTTTAAATGAAATACATTTTCAATTTTACACAAAGTCACATGGAGCTCGCAAATTGTGTTTACATATGCATTATGAGGTATGTGACTTAAACATGAGATTTATACGTGAGAGCTAAGTTTTGTAAGATTGAGTTAGGCCCAACCTAAATTCTAAGATAAGGGGTTAGTCTCAACAATGTGGTCATAACTTCTAAGTTATTATATTTTACTGTATACTATGTGTTCCTCTATGAACACACAATGTATACCTACTAGGGGGTTGTTCCTTGTGACCGAAATCACTTTGATTGGTTGTATGCTCCTTCTCCAAACGAGGTGGGGGTGATGAATGCAAAAGACACTCTGATGTCGAAGTAAGTACAAATGCTTGCATGTAGCAAGGTGAATAATCAGTAACGTGACCATACATGGGGTAAGAGCCAATGTAAGTTTACTTTATAACGATGGATTTGGTGTGAGCCTCTTTGATTGTTTTTAACTTTACTTTTCGATTCCTAATGGATAAGAAACAAATGAGGTCCTTCTAAATAGAAACAACCTAGTAACTATCCAAAAGTTTGCTATGTTCTAAATCGATGGAGCATGTAGACACTATGTTGATATACGAGATGGAAGAAAGTGGTTCGTGAGACGTCGTGGAAGGTTCACTCTTGTGCAACACATTGTTCTGATATGAGGTATCTTTAGAGATGGTGTACAAGGTCGGATCTGTTATACACAATATGGTTTTACGAGGTAGTCACCTTGATGGACATGTATTGACTTGTTTATTGGATATTCTTACCATATTCTTACTGGACTTTGCTATTAGGTGACCCTAAAGGATGACTGCGTTGGGTTTTTTAGGGTACAAGTACACTAGTCCTTTATACTCTTGGTGGTTATCATAATGAGTAATATAAGAGCATTGAAGTGAAAAGTTTTTGTAATTTTTTAATGTTAGGAAATTTGATTATTTTTTTATAATGTCGTTTCTGATGTGGGAACTCATTCGTAGATGGTATCCCCTAACATCCACAAACTCTTAGCTCAAAGATGATCAAGAAGTCTAAATGGTTTTTGAGATGACTAGTAAGGGGTTACATTGCTTCATTTCCCGAGTGTTTAAAGATGTGGTAAGAATACTAACGTGATTGTTGGATTTAGAGATGCAATTTTAACAATTGGATACGATGGCGTAAGATTGTATCATTCGATCACAATGAGTACCTCTAAGTCATTCTCAAACGTTGATGAACATTTCCCTCAATTTTAAAGATATAGGCTTCATTTTATTTTATTTTATTTTTTCCTTTTTTGCCCATTTCTCCTACTGCACAAACTCTCACTCTGATTTTTAAAAACTTCCGTGTTTCCAATTACTCAATCCTTCAAAAAAATTCATCCATTTCATCAAACTGGGCACATTCTCATTTTTCATGTGTGTGTTAGTAATGTCTATAGTAGAAAACCATGCTCTTAGGTCTAGTACCCCTTTTTTATGCTTCAATTAAAGCCATATTCTTTGCGAATTGGACATATGTTTCGTCCTTTCACCGACAAAGATTTACTATTTAGGGTTTAGTCTATGTGTTGAGTTATTCACTCCTAACTATAAGCTCTAAGATAATGGCTACTTTTGGGTTAAAAAATGTATCATGGTGCAAAATCCATGTGCACTAACCTAACTTCGATCAAGTCCTTCATCGCCCCCCTTCATATTATTATATTTACCATTTTATCCTCCGCTCCAGTCGAATAAGTTATATGTAGTTGGTTATACGATTTGAGAGTCTGAGTTTGTAATACATACATACTCTCAATTTATGAAAGAGATAGTTATACATGTAAATTAGTGAAACCTATTTTAATAAATTGACTCCGCTAATAAGTTTCACTAATTTTTTATTTGTTTTTCATCTGTCATAAATAGACCGTAAATGAATATAGATAAATCGTCCAAACATGAACTCACAATTTGAGTGAATAATTAATTCAATGTCTAAAGTTGAACAACATTAATCGTCAATTTATTTTCTAAAATTTACATAACTCCAAACTAATTTCCAATTTGTAATTTAACATTACAATGTTTTAGCCGGGGATTAAATTAACCGGTTCAAAATAATTAATATGATAGAAAATTTAGTCCAAAATATTTAATAACTTTAGAGTTTATGCAAATAAATAAGTATTAATATATTATTTATAAGTTTGTTAAGGTAGTTTATGAAAAAACGACTTGTGAATATACACTTTTCGTTAGTAAAATCTTATAAATTAATATAAAAATTTAATTGTTCGCATAACCTCTTTTTATAAACTCAAAATAAACTTAATCCAAAGAAGTCTGTTGCTTATTTTATTTTATTTTTAGACGAAAAAATGTCTGTGTTTACCGTTAAAACGTTGATTGCAACCTTCCTTGTTCACCTACACTGACTTGACACACAACCAAATATTCCCTTATCGAATCCATTTTTCTTAATATCTTTTCTTTGGATAAATAAAATCTACGAATTAAGTTGTGGATGTGAATTTTTTCAACTTAGAAATAGAGGGAAACAGAAAAACAAGTGGCAATTGATAAATCAATTCAAGCTTTCTACACGTGTCGATATTTGCTAAGTGGAAAGGTGGGTGGCCATGACGTGGCCTAAAGTGCAGTTTTTTTCTTCTTCTTCTCATATTATTACTTTTGAAGAGACGTTGATATAATTACCAATCAACAACCTTCAAAAAAGATAATTACCAATCAACAAATAAATAAAAATTACAGATATTTAAATAAAAAATTATATTCATACCATCATTTTATAATTTTTTTAAACATTTATCTTATATTTTCATTGTACTTTTATTTTTTTTTTACCAGAATTGTATTTTTACTTTTTATTGGTTTGATTTTTGTTTCATTATTTATTATCTAAATTTTATTGAATATGTTCAAATAACATATCTCTATTCAAATTTATAAGTGAAGTAAAAATAGTTTATAGGTACCACTTACTAATTTACTTATGTGGCTAGTGATTGACACTTAAATAAAATTATCCATAATTATTCAAAGCATCCTTCTAATTTTTTTGAAGACTTTAAAGTTTTTAAAGTCGCAAATATCTTTCTATATATTTTAAGAATAAATAAAAATACTTCTAAAGTAAACAAATCTATAAATTAATCTGATCCAATGTCATGACCACTTGTATATATCCTACTAGCTTCTTCCTCACTCTCACTCGCTTTTGTGTTTTCCAATTGCTAGTTCTTAAGTTTTTTTTCTTCTTCAAAGTTCTTAAGCATTTTATTTTAAAACTCGGTAACGGGTCAAACAACCGACTAATTTGAGAGAACTAATTCCACCGTCCATTTGCGGGAGTCCCATTTGAAGGCAAAGTAAAGCTTTGTATGGACTTGCCCGCCAAAATTGGCACAAGAGGAAATCAAACTTGAGATATTGAGAGGAGCAAATTCTAAGATCCTAAGCCAACCACTAGGCCAACCCCAAATAGATTAGTTCTTAAGCATTTTTATTATAGATAGATAGATGCTAACATGCATCTTAAGGTGCATATGTTATAAAACTCAATATAGAATTATATATCTTAAAATTTTTTAAAAGTCAAAATATTATAATTTTTAATATAAATTTGCTATTTTTTTATTCTCTAATAATATACAATAATTTTGTATATATGTTAAAATTTATATTGATGGTCTATATGATATAAATTTTCAATTCAATAACCAATTTTAAGAAATATGAATTGAGCAGAACGTTATTGAGCAACATAATATTACCCAAATGTTACAACTATGTAATTTGATCTCTCTTCTATATGTATTTATGTAAAAATCTCACATTGATTGAGATGAGATAAAAAATAACTTGTATTTGTTAATGTAGACAATCACTATCTTACAAATTAGTTTTATAAGAGTTGAATTAGCTTATAGATCAAACAAGTCAAACCATTTATACCTCAAGTTCAAATCTTTTAATTAACGGACTCAATTTAAAACTCAAATAAAACTCTTTTAGTTCATGAAATAAGTTCAACAAATTAACCATAGCAGTTCAATGCAAACCCAAACTAAGCAAATAGGCTTTAACTTTTATCCACCAGCAATTGTGATTAAAAATTCACTTTTATAAGAGATGAATAAATATGATGTGTGAGGTTCACGGGACTATTTTTGATCTTCTATTTTAAAATAAATAAGAAAGTCTTAGTTCCTATTTTAAAAGCCCATTCTTTACTTCTCAATTTTACTATTTTTTTTAAGAAATTTCATCACTCATTGTTTTATTTTTTATTTTTTATTTTTCCGTATGTGATATTTTCAATAATGGCGTTATTAGACATTTTTTTAGAAAGTGAAATGGTTACCCTAAAAAGAAAGTGAACTCGTTTATCAATTATCCACAAAATGATTCTCATGGTTTTTGTTCCTCCACCGATTAAAAATAAAAATTCAGGTGTTGAGGTGCAACACAAGTTCGACACATGTTCATGACAACCTTGGACGTGAGCCACAAGATTCATTCAACTTCTCCACATTTCCACGTCGGAGACAAAAATAACAACACTATATTATTTCTGCTTTATTATATTTTTCATTGAACGAGGAAGTAGAAATCAACATCTGATGTGTCTGTCATCCTCACTGTTACAAACTATCTTATAGTCAGAGTCACAGATTTCATTCACAACTTTTCAATCTATACTTCTTCTTCTGATCAATTCTGTGATTCCAACTTTTCTATTTTCTATCTCCTTTTCTTACACTGTTTCTCATTAGAAAGGGTGTTAGAGAGAAAGAAGCTTAATCAACAACGTTGACAATTCATTGTTTTCCTGAGAAACCAAAGACAAAGTTGAAGGAGACCTTGATCAGTGATTTCTGCAGCTATGGCGAATCAAGTATGTATTATATATTTGTTCAAAAAAAGTATGTATATTATATACATGATTATGCTATGTTTTCTTTGATATCAATCATTTGATAATAAATATACGTATTCTCATTTTTATTGAACATTGAGATTGTGGTTAAATTCTGATTTTATTTGTTCTAATTTTCAGATAAATATTCAAACTGCTTTTTGTTTTCTTTTCTATTTTTCGTCAAAAAAATACTAATTTTTTTTTTTATTCTTCTTACTTGTTTGGAGTGTTATTCATAGAAAATTATACATAAATGAAAGACAAGCGAACACTGAACTATGTCGCTAATCTTTTGTTGGGCAAAATCAATCCTCAAAAGAAACTGCATCTATCAACATAGACATAACAGATGCAATATTTTTTTTTAAGTTTAAAGACTTTTATGTCCCTTATTTTTATTTTAAGGTTGATATCGGTCACTTATTTAAAAAAATGTTAAGACATGTCCTTTATTTAGTTTAATTGGTATCGTATTAGTCATTTCAATCCATCAAAGTTTAATGAAGTTAATATCTTATTCTTCACACTTTACCAATTCCACTATAAATATAAATTAGGGTTCATTGAAACTCATACATCTCCAAATTAGAAATTGCAATCAATCTTCTTCTCCATCTCAACAAACATGTCAAACTCATGAGGTTCCTCATCAACTTCCTTTCTAAAATTGTCGAACAATGATGCAGAGGATGGATCCACGTGACGTTGTACTTCAAAATTATAAATTCGCATGAAACAAATATTGCAACTTTTTTTACAGGAGGAGATACAACTAGTATCGATGAGATTTGAAATGTGAAGTTTTTTATTTTATTTTTTATGAAGTTTTTTATTTTATTTTTTATGTACATTTGAAATGTTAAACTTGTACACTATCTGGTCACTATTATAAGAAAAAATTGATATTTTAGATTTATTCAATAAATGATGTATGTGGTCTTTAATATAAACTACATACATCATTTATTAAATAAACCTAAGATGTTAAACTTTGCTTATAACAATGAACGAGGGTGTACAACAAATGTTAAGCTTGTACAACTTGTGGCTGTCAATTTTTTTTACTATCTAACAAAAGAAATAGAAAATTAGTGTATCTTTGGTTCCACTTTTGGAAATGTCAAAATTATAAGGGTTAAATATGTTTTCGATCCCTATAAATATACCAGCTTTTCGTTTTAGTCCCTCTAAAATTTTCCTTCAACTTTTAGTCCTCCAAAAATTTTCCATCCTCACTTTTGGTCCCTCTTTTAAAGTAAACTCATATGTAGAATTCATATTTTTGAATAAAATTTTGCAGAAAAATTCACAATATTATAAGAATCTCTCCCAGAAAAATTTAGAATTTTTTAACAAAACATGAATTTAATATGAATTTTTATATTTTTGATGGTTAAAAATTCATATTAAATTTATATTTTGTTAATAAATTCTAATT
>Ga0315913_1002889_pt1 | contig 20432 bp, 9 predicted proteins | sample MpolsnodulesMG_FD_207736 | JGI IMG/M metagenome (GOLD analysis project Ga0315913, IMG submission 207736) | Medicago polymorpha root nodule microbial communities from Los Angeles, California, United States - small nodules | ecosystem: Host-associated > Plants > Roots > Nodule | place: USA... | reverse complement strand
AGGTGATTACAATGTTTATCCCAACCCCAGAGACCCCCCTTACAAAGATACTCAACCCTCAAGTTCCCCCCTTTGTAAACCCTAGGCCTCTAGCTTCAGCTCTTCTTCAAAATGCTGCAGAATCCACTTAAATACTAGTCACAGCAGTCCAAAATCGTGTCACGATCTTAAAATGCCATGCTCCCTGCCAATCCAATCATGTCACGATGCCCAGAATCGTGACACGATTTCAGGGTTTCCTGAATTCTCAATTTGAAGCCAATATACAACACTTGATAATATTCATAACATAAAAAAATGGAGTGGAATCCCCTCAAAATTTGGACTGCTAAAATAACAATTTCTATGTATTGACAAAAAAAAATGGAGTGGAATCCCCTCAAAATTTGGACTACCAATAACAAGTTTCTATATATTGAGTATGAATATAATGTGGTCCTAATCAAATGTCAATATTCAATATACACTATTAAAAAAAAAATTAGTCCTTTACACCAAATTTTTTGTTAATGGATTTTACCGCAGCTCTTATAGCCATCATCTCCCCTTATATGAGATCAATTGTGAAAATTGCGTACATCAGGCTGTATGATCTTACCAAATAACATAATTGAACCATCACTGTCATTTTTGGTTTTGCAATTGTGAGTCTCAGAGGAGTTCAAAATAATATGGCGATGAGGTGATACTTTATCATGTATAGGACTCATGTTTAATTCTTTTGACTCATTCAAAATGTTTGAAGGACCTGATATGGAAACAAGATCATGCCTCACTCGCTGTACATCAGCAGGAAAACCATCATCATTCAATAATGTTTCCTTTTTATCACTTAGTTGGGCAGAACTTTGAGTAGTTCTAAATTTTTTTGTTTGGGGAAATGGCGTCGGTGCAGGTTTGTGAGAAATAAGCTCAACCCACCACGGGTTGACACGTCTTGGAATTTGCGAGACTTGAAATTCATCCCAATTAACCTATGATATTCAAATAAAAAATGGTAAGATTCCAATATTGATCATTTGCAATATGCGATAAATTATAGTATGCATTTACACGTCAAATTTTTCATATCAATTAAAAGCATTGAAGTCAAAATCAAGATCCTACTTAACATTAAGAATATTTTCAGTGAGAATTTCTTAGAGTCTTTTATGTTTATTCTCTCTTAATCATTTTTATCCATTTTTTCTTCGAGGAGGAGCACATTGGAGAGGATCGTAATGCATATTATCACCCCTGTAGAATACAAGATTAAACCCAAAACCACTAGCCACAATTAATGCACCTTTGTTCAAATAGTCTAAATTGTCATTAAAAAAATGTATAATTTCTAAATTCCCTAACCTTAAAATCTATATCATATGACAGAAGCAATACATTTAATGAGTCATTTAACTATAGATGAAACTTTGGTATAAACTATAAACTTTAATTGTACATGCTTAATGATCTATACAAATGTTCTAACATTGAGACTTACTCCCTCCGTTCCTTTTTAAGTGTTTTTTTAGAGTGAATTTTTCGTTTCTATTTAACTGTCTTTTTGGTGTTTTAAGGGTACGGTTTATCAATTATACCCTTTGTCAATTACTTTTATTTTTTTCAATAAAACTAATTAATGTTATCTATTTGGAAAATTAAAGTTTGTTTTTTTTTTTAAACAAAGTTTTTTTTTAAACAAAGTTTGATTCTTGTTATCTTAAAATTTAAACAAATTTTTTTCCAAACAATAGTTCCAAGAAGAGTTAAAATTCTATAAATAAGATGAGCAGCAATTGTTAAAAATTTCAAGTATGAAACCATAGTTGAAGCCTTAACTTTGATTAAATGAGTTGGAAGAAAGTTAATTTTTCTTAACTTTTGATTAATGTGAAGTAGGAATAATTTTATATTGACTTAAAAATAATTAAAAAGATGTGCACAATATTTAGAAAATTTATAATTGTTTGTTATGATAGAGAGAGTGCGCAAAAAAAATAGGAATTTGTTGGAGAAAAATATAATAACTGACAATTATTTGTTACGAAAGAAATATAACATATTAAATTTATTGGAAAGATAAAGTGTGTGCAAAAAAATAGGAATTTATTGGTGGATTAAAATGAGGGAATAATAGAAAGAAAATGTGTAAAAATACACATCGCTATTTTTGTGTTAATTTTCTAAAAGACACTTAAAAAGAAACGGAGGGAATATCATATAGGGCACGAAGCAATATAGAGCAAAGCAACCTACATTTCAAAGAGCATAACTTAGCAGGATCGTCTCTAATGAAGAACCTGACCCAATAAGCATTGATGTCAAATGGGTATTTTCATTGTGGACCAAAACAATCGAGGTTTTATGGAGAAACTCTTGAGTGGACACAATGATTTGGACCCTCTATTTGGTCACACATACATAAAAAAGAAAAAGTAGAAAAAATAATAATTAAATAATAATTAATTTTCAAATGATTATGACATGTCTACTTTTTTGTGTATGTGACCAAATAAGGGTCCAAATTCTTATGTCCATTCAAGAATTATTTGGTTTTATGAAGGAGGTGGCTATAATAATCTCTCTATATGTGGGACAGACATTATTGATATATTAAAATATATCATTTTTTATTGAAATGTAATAGTAAAAAAAAATTGAGATATTAAGTTGCAGAAGTTGAGTGCTTACTGGATACTAACATTAAAAAAAGGAGTGATGGATGTCTATGAGATCCAATTATTCAAATATACATGAATGTTTTAAATCTTATAATTTTAAATTGAATTTAAATGAAATTCAATATCAATTGGTGTAATGGTTTTACACCGATCGACATCAATTAAAATCTACTGTTTTGCCACATCACCTCACTCTTGCAAAGGTAGTTATAGAAATAGTATTGTGATATGAAAACATGGGAGCATGATGGTTACTTAGTCTCGGACTCTGCACCTCGCTGTCACATAGGTTCCTGACTCAGGATTAAATACAAAGAAGTCTCTGACTCTGCACTTCCGTTATCACTTCAGTCTCTGGCGTTGAATTATTCTGTTAAGTGTGTCACAGGGACTAAAGTGAAAGTAGAAAACAGTCACTTTAGTCCCTGGACCAAACATCAATATCCCCAACTTGAATTTCAAATACCTAAATCCTTAAATCCCTAAAAAAAATATATACTAATATGTAACTTTTTTCTCTTGTTAAAAAAAATGTGACTTTTTTCTAAACATTGTAGACTTTTTTTCTTCTTCTTCAGATATCTTGAATATTGTATGTTTTATAAATTGTATTGAAAGTTTTATGTGTTTTTTTTATGCTTAACGGTAAAACTTTGTCCACAGTATTAAACAACCAATTGTGTAAAAAAATAAATAATGTTGATATTATTAATCTCTATTTTTTTATTTTAAATAAAAGAACACTATATTTTGACCCAAAAAAACACATTATTAAACAACCAATTGTGTAACAAAAAAATAATAATGTTGATATTATTAATCTCTATTTTTTAATTTTAAATAAAAGAACGCTATATTTTGACCCAAAAAATGTTATATTAATATTGTCAAATAAGATAATATATTAGGGATTTGAGATTTTCAATTGAAGGGATTTAGGGATGACAATTAGGGATTTGAGATTCAAGTTGGGGATAATGATTTTTGGTTCAGGGACTAAAGTGACCATTTTCTACTTTCACTTTAGTCCCTGTGACACACTTAACAGGATTATTTAACGTCAGAGACTAAAGTGACAACGGAAGTGCAGAGTCAGGGACTTCTTTTAATCCTAAGTCAGGGACCTATGTGACAGCGAGGTGCAGAGTCAATGACTAAAGTGACTATTTGCTCGAAAACATGATGATCTATCATTAAATTGCATGTCAGTATAAAAATATTCTACATCGCAAGTCTATTAAAAAATTACAATATTTCAAGAATTGTCATCTAATTATAGATATAGCATTGGATATTGGACAAGCAACGATGTTAAAAACTCTTACGAAGAGTTTGCACACCCGGTTCATACCAATTGTGTGTGGAGCAAACCCGGTTTACACCAAAAATAAAATAACAAAAAAATGAATTTATTATCGGTTTCAACATGTCATGTTTATGTTGTATCCAGGGGTCCGTGGGTGTGTTTCATACCTAGATATTGGTGTCTGAATTTCATAGCTAGATAATATTATGCATAAGATCCAAGAAAAGAAAAAGAAATTATACCTGAAGCAGAAAAGAAAAAGAAATTATACCTGAAGCATGCGCCATAAATTAGAAGTACGAGATACAATAGAGATTGTCCCTTGATATGGGATCCTTGAAGATTTATCAATCTTCATCTTAACTCTCATTCTAGGGTTCCATTGAATCTTCATTGATTCATCAACAATATTAGCATCCACTACAAAATCACACCAATCATCACCTCGAGGATAGTAAACAATTTCAAATGGCTTATTCTCCTCTGCCAACTTCACTGCCTCCATTACTGCCTTCTCCAACTCATCCTTCTTCTGCTCCACCGCCGCTGCAACAAACTGCGTGTTCCTGCGAATTCCAACAAATATCTTTCCCGTTGAGTTTTTCATGAAAATAACGGAATCTCCGGCCACGATTTTCTTCCTCTTAACAAACGAATTCCATTCAGAGATATACAACATGTTTCTCTTGGGAAACCCACGGCAGACATGGTAAAACTTTGAAACTTCACCATGAACATCTGTGACTAACAGGTGCTGAGATGAGGATTCGGCCTCTATGTTAAGAGGCGGGAAGACATTATCGGCACAAAAGCGAGGTATGTGGAATGACCGAGCGTTGTTAACATCAGAACGAGTAAGAATCTTCACAAACGAAACAACTTCATCGCGGTCGTTGAGATTGGGAACTTCTTTATAGTTTTCTTTAGGGTTTTCAAGATGGACATCGTTGGTTATTGGAGTAAGTAGCAGTTTAACAAAGACCTCATCCGTGTGAGGATCGGCAAGGAGATCAACAGCGGAGACAATACAAGGAGTGAAAGGACGAAAACTTTGTAGTAAAGAGTGTGTGTGAGTAATGGAGGAAGAAGAAGGAGAAGGATAAGCGTTTTCTAGGTGACCTTGTGGGAAATAATAAACCCTTGAATGCAACTTTGGAATTTTGACGGCAGCGCTAGCACATGTGTGCCAGATTTCTGGACGCACATGCGATGGTTGCTTCTGAACAGACATGGCGGCACAAAAGAAAAGAGGATTATTTTGGATGAAGAACCAAAATTGACATCAGAAGGAAGCAAGCGATATAGGTAGAGGCAACAACGAAAGAAAGAAGACTAGGGTTTCATAACTACTACTTATAGGGTTTTACACAATCAAATATGCATGTGATTCGAAAGTATTGTTGGAAAATTTCTTTTTTATTAATACCTCAATCTTTTTATTCCATTTTATCTTCTTTCTTAGGTCAATCTTTACTTAGGCGAGAATAAATGAATTTGATTATTTACTTTAATAATCTTTTCATTCTATTTTACTATTATAGGCAAAATCTTTACTTAGGCATAAATTTTAAAATTCCAAAATTAAATAAATTACATTCTATTTTATGAAAATTTAAACATTTAGACTAAATATTATTATTTAAAATTTTAATACTTGAATTTACTTGAAACAACACATCAAAATCATACACTATATTATCAAAAATAAAAGTTTATTGAAAGTGTTGAGTTAGCTCGTTCAAAATCATAAACTCGTTATCTGAACCAAACTACCTTGGAGTTAAACGGGTTCGATCCAAACTCGAACATTTTCGGTAAAATGCAAATTGGGTTGGGTCATCGGGTTGAATGGATCACCAGAACCAATGAACACCCCTTATGTATTTAATTAGTCTCTTAGAATGTGTTTGTTTCAAAGTTATTTTTATAGATTCCTAAAAAGAAAATGATAGAAATATATATTCATATATCCTATTTTGAAGAGAGCACCAATTGTAATGATTTCGAACATTTGCACTAAAACACAAAATTGTCATGATTTGAATTTCATGCATTAAACCTCCACCTCCCCAATTAATTATGATTTTCAATAATACATTGTTTTCTAATTTGAATCTTAGCTTTCACTATGCATATTTGAACTTTCATTTTCCCCTTTATTTTCAATCATTCTCCTTACATTCATGTAGATCACAAATGTCGTACAAACAAAATAAAATTTTGTTGATAAATTTGAAAGCCAACCCAAGTATCGGCTAATAACTCTCAACAATGACTCCTTTTCTTTAATCGATTATGCTGAGGAAGGAACTTTGTTCCTCAGCTGTGGATTTCTTAACTACTCCAAGGTGTGTTAAGTATAGTGTTTCAGCTATTGAACTAAGAAACACATAAAATAGAAGTTAAGTATCGAAAAGTAAATGTATAAAAATGCGTACATTATTATTGATTATGTATGTTGAATTTTTTCTCAAGTCCAATATTTATAAGCAAACACTAACCCTACATATCAAAACGACGTGACCTAAAGAAATTAGCCTTGATCGACTATTTTTGCGGGTAATGACTAAGCGTGAACCCTCACGTTGATGGGGATACGTGGAGCCCCAAGTTTAGCATGATTCCTCTGTTTCATGACATTTTTCATTGATATTTTTCATTGATGGTCAGCTCCCTCAAAACATGGTTCCTTGCTCTTATTACTGGGGATACATAGGGCCCCATGTAACTTGTCAAATTTTATCTTAATCAGCAACTATACAAAATAGTTGCAATACAAATTTTATACATCTAAATTTAATTGATAAAAATATAAATATTAGAGTTAAAGGTAGAGGGTGTTCATATTTTTTTGCATTATTTTTTTTAATAAGGTATGAATTAAATATAAAATTTTAAGTTTTTAGCATTTGAAAATTTATATTTAATTCATATTTTGTTAAAAAAAATCTAAACTTTTTTGAGAGAGCCTATTATAATATTCTTAAGGTCTCTATGAAAATTCATTTTTTATTCATTAATATTCTTAATGAATTTTCATAATGAATCTATGAAAATTCATTAAATAAAGATACACATGATTTGAGTTAAAAATAGAGATAAAAAATCGTGACAGAAAATATTTGGATAACCAAAACTTGCTGAAATTTTTTAGACGGATTAAAATCGAGATTTGGAATTTTTATATATAGACCAACACCCTATTTAACTCTTTTTTTAAAGGGTTGATTAATATTATTTTTTATTAATTCAATGTATGAGTGAGTGATAGATAATCAATAGTTAAAGCTTACGGAAAAATAGTAGTTCTAAGATGAAGGATTGGCAAGTACAAACCAAGTCGCCGATTGCTTGTGACTATGCATTATCTCTACCTATACTACTAGAAAAAGCAAAATTAGCGACGGAAATTAGTGACGGAAAAAATGAAATTCCTCACACATTCCTTAGTTGCAAAATTTAGTGACGGAATTAGAGAAGGATTTCACGTTTTCCCTCACTAAATATCCCTCACTAATTTTTGTTTTTTTAGCAGTGCTACAGGTTCTCATTTCTTAATTTCATCATCCTCATCCAAGTTGTGTTAACCTTTTTTAGCAAAATGCGGCTACAATTGTTTAATTTTATTGTCGTGTTCGATTGTAATTTGATCTAACAGCCTCTCGTTAGGAAAAAAGAAGGAAGTAGCCATTTTAATTCTTAATTATTAAACTCATGATTAAGTTGTATTTTTAAGCTAATCACAAACTTAATGCATAAATCACCATAAATATTTGATATATGTTCTTTTGTCAGTTTAGTAATAACAATTTAGTTTTCTAATCTAATTGTTACAAAGGTAGTCGTAAAATAATCATTCGTGCCACTTTGAATTATAATTATTTTTCTTTTCATTTTTTTTAAAGCAAGCTAGAAGTAACCATCAGAATAACTTATGTTCAAGTACAAGAAAAAGTAATACAATATGTGTCCTTTATCGCTGAGCAGGAATTAATATTTCCATCATTAAATTATTATTGAACTTCCTTTTTCCCTTTCCTTTTGTTGTCTTTGGCTCAGAACTGACTACTTTTTAGCAGTTTGCTATATATATTAATTAATTAATTAATGCCATACCGGTTTTTGTTAGAGGGACCCCTTGGTCCCTTGCAACTTACCATCTAAAAGTTGTTTGTAACAACAACCTTGGAGAATGAAAAACTCTCCATGTGCATGGTGTATGTGTCACAGACAGCACCAATGCATTGCACGTAATCAACTAGACTTAACTTTGACAATAACTATAAACAAAGTGTTTCATTAATAATTTAATATAATATATGATCAAATCAAAAGTGAGTAGGATCTATACTTGCATATTCAATATTTTAATGTCCTCTCTCCACATGCACCTTTCAACTAAACTAATCATATAAAACAAAACACTCTCAGATACTTCTCTTTTTCCTTCCTGGATCCCATCTGCTCCTCATTTCTGTTGAGTCAAAAGTGTTTTTTTAATGAAAGGTTTCATGTTTTTGTATCAGAACTAAAGACTGTGTTCTGTTGATGTAAGAAGAAATTATAATGGAACATGCTGTGGAGCAAGGTCGTTCTCTAGCTGAGACACCTACATATTCAGTTGCCTCGGTTGTTACTGTCATGGTCTTTGTTTGCTTCTTGGTTGAGCGTTCTATCTACCGTTTTGGAAAGGTAGACAAAAACATACAAACTCATTTCACTGAAATAATCGACTCTGTGAATGTTTGGTATCATGGTGGATTGGATAAAATCGCGGTGGCATGGCGATTTTACCAAATACCAAATAAACTGTCTCTCACTTTAGTATAAACTTGGAAGGAGCCTTTAAACAATTATTCATCCCTTAACTATTTACTTGTTATTTGTTATTTTGCTACTTGGCATGATAGAATGGATAGTGTTGAAATTGGTTTCTATTTGGTATCTTAGGTATGTAATGTGACATAAGCAGCTCAAGTCGCAATAATGTAAAATAGTCACATGAACTGCCAAAAGTAATGACTTGTTCCTATGTTCTCTATGTATCTGCTGGCAAATTTATTACATTCTGATGGGTTAGTGTTTGATATTAATTAGGTGCCAGCATCCTGATTCTTTTATTTTTATTTTATTTTTTAGCCTCTAGATTTGTTGGCTAGTCATATCAACAAGCTCTCCTAATAAGTTTGAACAGTAGAATTTAACTGTGGAATGTAACTTGGACCAATAAAACAACTAGTAGTTTCTTAAATCTCATGAGGACATGAAACTTATTTTTCTTGGCTATGCAGTGGTTGAAGAAGACAAGAAGGAAGGCACTTTTTGCTTCTCTGGAGAAAATTAAAGAAGGTAATTAAAGATGTTGTTTCTGCAAACTAGCTCAAAAACACTGAATTAAGGACACTAGGGTGATTGTGTTCCACTATGCTTTTTGTGCTTGAGTTGCTAATGCATTTTCAAGAACTGAGTTAAGATTGGAGAGTGAGGAAGAAAACCACTGAAAAAGTTAGCAGTGTCTAAGATTGGTGTGTGAGAGTTCCTGCAATAAAGCTTGATCTAACTTAGATATAGATATCATCTCTGTATCAGTAGCAGAGAATTTTTTTCCAGTGTGAACATTCAATAATAATATGATTACCTTATTTCAGTTTTCTATCAGAATCTTTTGCAACTATATTGTTTCTTTTATTATATATATTTAACTTGGACTAATCCTTGTTGATAGAGCTGATGCTGCTTGGGCTTATCTCTTTGTTGTTGGCACAAAGCGCGAGATGGATCTCTGAAATTTGTGTAAATTCATCACTTTTCAGCAGTCGATTCTATACCTGCGCTGAACAAGACCTTCCCATGATTGAGCATGTCATGATTGTAAACTCTTCATCTTTCTCTGATGAAACTACTATTCCAAAGGGACTATATAGTGGTGCACTCCATCAATGTGGAGAGGTAACATAGCATGCTTCAATTGTAAAATGAAGGATGTTGAAAAAACTGAGATTAAATGCTATTTCTTTGCTATACTACAAATAATCCTTCTGAAATACTAATTGGTGAATGCAGGGTCATGAACCATTTGTTTCATATGAAGGTCTTGAGCAGCTGCACCGGTTTTTATTTGTTCTCGGGATCACTCATGTTCTGTATAGTTGTCTTGCTGTTGGTTTAGCAATGAGCAAGGTCAGTCATTAAAATTTCCAGTTTATGGTTATACCTAAGATGTGTCAATATTCTTGTAAGAGCATATTTAATAAGGGTGTCTACTAGAGTTCTATAGAAGAATGAACATGTTTCTTATATTTTCTACACATTGGAGGAACTTGAGGTGTCAAAGTGAGTTGCATAGATTTTGTTGAAGTAGCTTAATTAAGCAAATGGTAGCATTTGAATAAAAATTTGTTTCATGCTAATAAAGAAATATAAATGTGTGAGTTGCTTAAGAGTTGCATAATTTTTTATCATTACAGCAAATGTATGAGTTTCGTAAGTATGGTGAGGCATTGTGGTGACCAATTGATAGTAGTGTATGAAACTCAGAGAAAGTTCTTTAAAAAATGACCATTGGAGAGCTCAAAGTACTAGTAATAACTAGAAAAGTAGCGTCTTTGCTTGAGTATTTACTAGCAAAGCATTTCACATTACCTTTCATATGTTAAGTAAGCAGTGGCTTAGTTTTTCTGTGGCATGTGTTTGTAGATCTATAGTTGGTGCAGATGGGAAAATCAGGCTACCATGGCTCTTATCGATGGAAATTTGCAAGGTAAACAACAAAGAAATTGAGTGTTGCTTCATTGATGACACCAACCTTTGTACTGTTATAACTTTGTCAATGCCAAAACAATTGACTGAAGGGGAAAATTTTCACCATTTGTTTTCTAATTTTTCATCATAATCACACTATGGCGTCATTTGATCCATAGCTGATCAAACTTAGTGGGATAAGGCTTGATTGTTGTTTTTGTTCTAATCACATCTCATATACTTTAATTGATTTTGTTCTACAGGTAAGAACAACAAAGTGATGAGGCGGCAAACAACCTTTGTTTTCCATCATGCGTCTCATCCGTGGAGCAGGAATCCTATACTAATATGGATGGTAATGTATCATTAATACTAATTAATTACACATCCTTACTTATTGTTATGCTAGCAATTGAACTAATCATTGCATCTTTCTAGCTGAAAAATATAACAGATTCAAAAGTATGACAAGATAATGAAATAACCTTTTTACTTCTAAATCTGCTTAGTACCAACCTTATACTTACATATTTTAGGGTGATAACTTACAGTGATCTGACCTTGCATTGCAGCTATGTTTTCTGCGTCAGTTTAGGAGTTCTATACAAAAATCAGATTATCTTGCACTCCGTCTTGGTTTCATCACTGTAAGATTTTCTATTTGTTGAGTGTTTTTCTTCTTCCTTCTTTTGATTTCTTCTTCCTCACTGATATAATATTTTATACCACTGGTCTTATTTGCTCCCTACTTTGTAAATTTTCAGGAACATAAATTGCCATTATCATATGATTTTCATAAATATATGGTTAGAAGCATGGAAGACGAATTTCATGGCATTCTAGGAATAAGGTATGAACCCTTTTGAATAACTGTGTTTTTTGATTTATCAGTTCATGCATACTGTATAAAGAAAAGCATGTTGAGCTGATAATTACCTCCTTGAACTTTGCAGCTGGCCGCTTTGGATTTATACTATAGTCTGCATCTTTGTTAACATCCATGGTAACTTTCCTTTTTCATAATAGAACATTTGTAGACGGAATGAAGCGTCCTTGTTGATTTCATCGGTTAATTGAGTTTCTAAATTTGCAGGTCTGAATATATACTTCTGGCTCTCCTTCATCCCTGCAATTGTATGTATTATAATCTGTTCACATTTTTCAATAGATCAAAATGAAGCAGTTTTATTAAAATCATTTTGGTTAACATCTGATTTCTCTACGCGTAAAAGCTTGTGATGTTAATAGGTACAAAACTTCAACATGTTGTATCCATTTTAGCACTTGAAATCTGGCAGCAGCAGGGTCCTAGTGCCAGAACACAAGTAAAGCCGCGCGATGGTCTTTTTTGGTTCAAAAAACCAGATATATTGTTATGGATCATACAGTTTGTGATATTTCAGGTAAAATATGCAATGCATTTGTAATTATTTGGTAACCGCGTCATTCTTCACAGTTGCTTTCCTATTTGTCCTTATTTTCTCTATTGTTCATGCAGAATGCCTTTGAAATGGCCTCGTTCATATGGACATTGGTAAGATTTAAATTTTTCATGAATGTATCTATGCCTACATTTGTTCCATTACTTGAATTAATCTGCTTAAGGCCTTCTTTCATTCTTTGATCATTTTTTCCTATGTCTATGTCTAGTGGGGATTTAAAGAAAAATCATGCTTCATGAGACACCATTACATGATCATCATTCGGTTGACATCTGGGTTAGTTTCAATGTTTCATCTCTCTCTCAAGAGTTCTTTATTCTACTTTACTGTCTCATTTTGCAGATTCTCTACAACACTTAAATTTTCATATACTCTTATATGCTCTCATTTCTTATATTGCATTGCAGCGTTCTTGTTCAGTTCTGGTGTAGCTATATGACAGTGCCTCTGAATGTAATAGTTTCACAGGTTAGCTTAAACTTTCATTCCATCAAGTTCTGTTGAAATTGGATATTTGAAAATATGTCTGGTCACATTTTCTTCTTTAATATTTTGAAACACTGTTCTAACAAAAATTTGGAAACTGTGAATTTATGCTAATATGATATTCATCCTTTATAACTGCAGATGGGATCACGATGCAAGAAAGCTCTAGTGACGGAGAGTGTTAGAGATTCCTTACATAGTTGGTGTAAGAGGGTAAAACAGAAGTCTAAGCATGATCATTCGCTGCATTCACATACTGCTAGATCAATATGTTCCCTAGAATCAACGATCGATGAGAGGGAAGAGATAACAGTGGTATCCGGCACGCTAACTCGAACAACTTCCTTAGACTTAGAGTCTTTGAATCAGATAACAGTAACTTCAGTAGACCAGCTGAATTTTTCTAACAATCTTCAAGATTCAACCGATCTGTCCGAACCCGTACATATTAATTTGCACTACAACGATGTTGTCAACGTAGAGGAGGCTAAAGTTGAGACTCTTCTTGATTTGTTTCACAGAACATGATCAATTTTATGTTTCATATTTTAATTTCTACTGCATACCAAGAAGAAATTATATAGAGTAGTATAGTATAGATTTTCAAATCATTCTTGAACGCTATGAAGCATAGATGTATATCATATCATATATGACACCATTAGAAGAAATAAATATATATAACTAAAACTTAAAGATGGATTTTGAGACAGATTTCATAGTTTTCCTCTGGAGAATTTTATTTATATTTCCCTTCCTAATAGTGCAATAGTGTGGAATCAAGAAAAGCTAGTACTGGAGTAACAATTAGATATTGTATATCTCACTTTTGAATTATATATATGAATCTGCCATACAAAAATTATCTCCTACCAATTTGGAAATCAAATCCTCCACATAAACACTATCATCTATTTTCTATTAGTATTATGAAGTTAAGAAAGTCATCAATATCATCTTAGCATCAATCGCAATCATAATAGTTCAAATCTATCATATTAATTTATGATAATTCAGCTAGTGGTGAGACATAACAAAATCCATGCTCAAAACACAGAAAGAAATTAGTATGAGAAAATAAAAATTCATATAAGATCGAACCCAAGAAAAGTGTGAGCAAAAAAACATGAATAATAAAGACAGAACAACATTATTAACTTCACATACAAGTGAAGGAATTAATAGAGTTACTACTCATTGTAGAGAGAGAGACAAAGTAGGAAGACAAAATTTAAAAGCAACAAAAGATAACATGATAGAGTAATACAAATGAATTAAGCAGTGAGTTCATCCTCCTTGTGAGTCTCAATGGTAACATCAGAGGTAGGGTAAGCAACACATGTAAGAACCCAACCTTCTTCAATCTGATCATCATCAAGGAAAGAACCATCTGACTGATCAACTGCACCAGCAGAAACTTTGCCAGCACATGAAGAACAAGAACCAGCTCTGCATGAGTATGGAAGGTCAATACCAACTTCCTCAGCATGGTCAAGAATGTAAACATCACTTGGACAATCAAATTCTTGAGTTCCATCTGGTGTAACAAGCTTCACCTTGTAAGTAGCCATTGCAACTGCAAGATTTCCACGCTTTCCGGTCTTACTTTTTAAACCAAAACCGCTGGAAAAAGTCTTTGTGGTGGTGCTGACTGACACTGGCATTGGCTGCCTCCTAAGGAAGGAGGTGCTCACTGCAGTTCCATACAAAGCAGGTGTGGTTGCCATTACTATTATTTCTTTTTTGGTTTCCAAGGCAAATTAACACTGCTCTGTGTTGTTGATAATAAGATAGATAGGGGAATGAATGAATAATAAAGGAGCTTGTGGAAAAAGTGTGGTTACAACGAGCTGCTATTTGAACTCCATGCAACCCTATCTACCACGTGGCATTCATTTATGCCTCACTCTATCTATCTCTCTTTAACACCACTCATTCTTGGAGAATCCTCGTTGGCACCATCCTCACCGTATGTCTTTTAGTTTTCAAAGTATATAAAATGGAATATTATGTAGTGTGGTTACAAATTTTTCACACAACTAGTTTACCTGTTTTTTGTTTTAAACCTCTTGTTCTTAGAGGAACAAGGAACCTTAATTTGATCTTTGATTAAAAGGTAAGTAAAATCTAGCAATAACTTTCAATAAGATCAAATTCAATGTGCTATATCCTCGTGAACTTAGCTCGATTGATAGGAACAATGCATAATATACACAAGGTCTGAGGTTCAAACCCCGACCACAACCCAAAAAAAATTCAAGGTGCACTAGATTATTACTTTATCCATTTAATGTGGATAAATTTAATTACTTTTATTTTAATTATCAGTTTTTTTAAAGTAAATCATTTAGTTTTGTTATGTATATACATTTAATTCAAAAGCATGTACCATAAGAAACTACCAAGACCAAACAATGCACACAAGCAGACAATTGTGAAAATAGTGCTTAATTTTAATTTTCACCAAATTCTAACGTAAGATGCTAACTAGAAAGAAGGAAAGGGGGAAAATGCTTTTCTTATAGTCCACTGAATGTTTATCCTCGCAGTATTGCATTTATATAATCCATACATCTTTTTGAGAGGTATATAACCCATACATCTTAAAGAAAACCTCCAAATATGGACCAAAATTATCTAAACATCATGGATAAGAAGCCGAGCAGGCAACAACACAGATTGTTTATCTATTCTATTCACATTCCTTACAAACAGACGAGAAATTGAAAATATTCACATCCTCAAAAACAATAGAAGGCAAAAATGAATAATCGTAATGATTTAAAATTTAGATTAAACCATGAAGGTATGTGGAGGAAGTACTCAGAACGGAGTTGATACAAAATTCATTTCCGAGACTTCATCCCCTCTACGTACAATAGATAAAGCGCGTATGGGAATCAGACATCAGTTCATCAATCTGGCACCTATTTTGTAATAAAAGGACTTAAAAAGAAACCATAAGAGTCTGATATTTTGCTAGCTACTATCTGAATTATGATAATAAAGATCAATCCCTGCATTCTAAATCAAAGCTTTCAATTACAGCCAGGGAAAAAAATCTCAGGGTTTCCCTATTATCGAGAAAGAATACATTCCCATCCTCAAAACCCCGTCATACTACCCTATAAACATTGCTTGGTCACCACATGACCAGAGGCTTCGTCTAAGCCTTAGTCACACTTGATATTGCGGTAGATCCTCCTCACAAACAAATTCGAACCAAGATGACCCACAGCTCCTGCACATTTGAAGAAAACATTCATCTCAAGTATGGTGATAAGAACATATGAACTTTTATTATAAGGTATTCAGCACATGATTAAGATATCCCATTTCCCTTGTGCAGAGTGAATACATGATCCCAGAAAGAGTAAAATTAAACTGAAGACTTACCACAGAGAATTCCCAGTCCAAGACAAAACATCGCAGTGTATCCAAAATAGAAGCTAGTTTGGAAGAAGCCTGACATCTTTGTCTTCACATAGTAGTAGTATATTGAGTACAAATATACATAAACACCTGTTGATGCAGCTGAAAGAAAAGAAGTCCATTGCCAGTTGTAGTTCTCAGCATTTAACAAAAAGTATGTCCCCACAATTGTCACACATACGGTAACAACAATCAGAATCAGAAAAACCAGTAGCATGAAGCCATAGACATAGTACACCTGTTGGCCACAAAGTGGAAGGAAAAAGAATGGGAAAAACATGTAAGAAGACGGTGCTTGTGTTTAATCAGCTTTCACGGGAATACAAGGGTTACTCCTTAAAAGGTCATTGTAATTTGAATAGAAATATCTCCATGAGAGATAATTACTGACTCTGCTATGATAAAGTGCAGGTAAATCTTCACAAGACCAATAAGAATAAAAAAAAATTTCTATCCAAATAAGTCATTCCAATGTAACTCACCTTGTAATTCCAGAAGGAAGTAAATACAAAATACATCTCAATGAATATGCTGCCAAAGGGAAGCAGTCCACCCATCAGAGAAACTACGGAGGGTGTGAGGTACCACTTCTTCTCAGGAATGGGACGAGGAATGGTCTTAACACGGCATGGATTATTTGGAGCACCGCTCCAGTTTCTTCCAACAACTGTGCCAAGAAGTGCAAGAGGGAAAGAGATGAAAGCCCAAATAACAAAGACAACCACCATTGTACCAAAGGGGATTGCTGCTAAAGATCCATAAAATATAGCCACGGTGTTTAAGATGAATCCAATTCCAAAGCACAGGAATGGGAAAAGTGATGCTGTAAGGATCATGGATTTAATCCAACTTTTACCTAAAAAAAGATAAGCATAGTTATAGTCACCGTAAAAAGAGCGCATACAAATGAGTGAGTACATTCAAACAAACCAGAAATACAAATGAGGATCAATGCAAAACCTTACCCCCATTACGTGAGTACATCCCCCCACTTACATAACCAGAAATGACTGACGTGAGAGCATAACAAACAATGAATGTTGTGACAATGGCTCCTCGGCTGCATATTAAAGGAAATTTGCATGATAATAAAGAAAGGAGAAATGAACAAACAAAATACATTCAACAAAAAAACTAGAGTAACGAATCACTGATTGATAGTCGAGACATGCATAAAAGTAGAAGATAACATGTGTGTGTAGCATCAAGTCCGTATTGTGCACAGTCATTGATAAAATAATTCAGAGTAACATTTTAGTTCGTCCGTATTGTGCACAGTCATTGATAAAATAATTCAGAGTAACATTTTAGTTTAGTTTAAGGTAGAGTACTTACTCAACATACAACATCCCAACAATAGCTAACAAGATGACAAGAAGAATCAGCAACGCAAGCTGAGCACCTGTACCAACAACAGCTGAAAGAAGAGCCAAACTGCGAGGAGGCCGAAAAACATCACCATGCACAAGTTTCCAGCCAGATTCTTCACTAACGTCTCTTTCCTAAAAATATTTGTGTTGACCAAGAATTGACCATCAGAACCACAATGAAATTTCCAGGAATATATATACTTCAAAAAATAAAGTGGTTAACGAAGCTTTACCAGAGTTTCCAAATCATCATCTTCCCGAGCATACTTTGCATAGTCGTTTCTCAGAGTTCGCATCAATATCATAGACACCAATCCAGTTAGGAATATGACCATCATAAAAGAGTTAAAAATAGAGAACCAATGAATCTACACAAACCAGAGAAGCGAAGTTTTATCAATGACACATCCACAAGAATGAGCACAAAGCATGTAACCAATGGCAATAATAAACACCACTTCAAGCTAAAATAATACGGGCAGAATATATTTATCACCTGATGCTCAAAGAATGGATAGTCCAGATATACATCAAACCGGTGTCTAAAAGTGACATTAGTGGCAATCCATTTAACAGAATATGTCATGTCCAAAGATATTCCTGCTTCCAAAGGTTTTGGGTCATCATGAGTGAGATTCACATGAATGATCTGCAAAAAGAGGACCAATTATGGCACTTCATGAACCCCAAAACACCTAATAAAACAGCAAAGTTATCCAAACATTTTTCTCACCTGATCTCTATTGTACTTAACAATGATGTTCTTGTGTGTGTAAAGGACATGCTTGCCACTATCACTGTTCTTATCAGGATGTAGCTCCCCAACATACCCTTAAACATGAATAAAACAATGTTCAGCAATGATGAACAAATAAACCAGTCATATCAAATGGACAGAAAGAGGCAGAGATGGTGATAGGCATACCCCACAACGGAAGATCATCTGAACTTGTGTTTAGCGCATTGAAGACCAACAAATATAACGAGCAAGGAAAGAAACAATGCCAAACGTAAGTTATTCAGCTATTTTAAAAAATAATTATGTAAAAATGAAAACAAATAATAAGAACCAATACCAAAAACAAATTATTGTTCACGTTATACTTATCAAGACAACATAATTCCAATTCTTCAATAATCCCCAAGGCTAGGTATTGAAAACGCTTAGTATATTTAAACAAATAATCTTCATTGGTCAAAACAAAAGATTAAGATTGGAAGAGAATGTTAAAAAACATAATCCATGGATCCAACACGCAGAAGAAGCTCTGTAGGACCTGGGCTTTTTTAAGTCTAAGGTGATTGTAATATCAATTAGAATGCTTAGGCAGAAATGTTATCAATGGCGGATGGTGGACAATGGTGGAAAGCCAAAAAGTCGCCGTCCTTCTCAAATTGGCCATGGCAGTTGTCAAAAAAATCCACCACCATGGCCGGCATTTGACATCACTGTTAGGAAATGACTTCACACACAAGTTTCTAAAGGCTTGTTTTGCTCTAGAGAATTTTTTATTCTTATTTTCAACTATAGAAGCACCACTTTGTTTCATTTGATGTCTTGTTTTTCAAGATGTGCTAAAAACACTGTTGGCCTCCTGCAATGGCATCTCCGTGATTTTCATTTGGTGAAACCGATTGGATAGACAAGACAGAGAGTAAATCCCAATTTGGATTATAAGAGCTTCTCAATTAAAATAGGTCCATGGTTTTTCACTTATGGAAATCCTTATAAGCTTATACACATGAAAAGAGAATTTAAATGAGAAAGCTTCCAACAAAACACAAACGCAGAAGCTAATTTAAGTTATATGGTTCTTTCAAAATAAATCCAACAGTGCCTTTTGTGAAGTTTATCCATACCGGGTTCTAAGAGGAAATATTTTGTAGGTTGGATATTATTTACCAGTCTTTGTTTTATAAAAGACCAATGACAAAAACATGCATCAAGCCTTTAAAATTTCTTGATTATCCATAAGTACAGTCGTTTTATCGATTCTGAGTAAAGAAAAGAAACAATGCATAACATACCCATGAAGAATTCAAACCAGTAATTATTTTCTATTGCATCCTTGAACTGTTTAATAACCTTTGCCTCGTCAAGAATCAAACGGCAAAAAGTGGTCCTACCCACATTCCCTGAAAAGAAAAGAAAAATGTTAAAGCCAGTTTGTCTACTGATAGGTCTTAAAGGAAATAAATAGGACAAAAAGTCTTCATACGTAGGAACTTTATCTCAATTTGGCTGTCAATAAGTTCGTTGCCACCAAGGACCTCACCTAGACCACCCCATTTGTGAGCAGTCTTACCAGGTGGACGGCAAAATGGCAGACTGTAATAATTATACGTTTCTTGAGGATTATTGTACGGACCTACTTTGTTGACCCAGAGGGTAACTGGGTCATCTGGTTGGTACTGCAAAAAAACAAAACAAACTACATGCTTTAAAGAGATGCTCAGTGTTCACGGGAAGCTACATACATAATTTAATCATTCTAATAAGCTCAAGAAAAGGATATGGTATATAAAGAATCACAATTACAATTTCTTAAAGACATATAGTAGTACATTCTAGATATTAATCTAATGGGATCACTCGTTGAAGTGTTGTGTGTACCGGTAATTATTTATGGGACAACACTTGGGTGACATTGTGGTGCCAATGTCATGTGACATTAGCCAACCACAATGTGACAAGTGGTTTTCTTCTCCCTCTTACATAAGAACTTTTGTTTTTTTGTTTTTTTTAAGTAAAGGGTGGCATGTGTCACACTAGTTGGCCAATGTCACTTGACATTGGCACCACAATGTCACACAATCGTTGTCCAATTTTTTTTAAGGAAAGATAGACATGAAAATATGATAATTCTCTGTTGCAGACTGGACACATTGTTAATATTTCATATTGTCCTCGCTTGTGAAAAAAAAGGGCTACCAAGATCATGCTCTGGGTGTGATTAGTTTCACGCCTGTCAGTGCCTTTCAATTTCCATACAAA
>Ga0315913_1002887_pt1 | contig 20452 bp, 28 predicted proteins | sample MpolsnodulesMG_FD_207736 | JGI IMG/M metagenome (GOLD analysis project Ga0315913, IMG submission 207736) | Medicago polymorpha root nodule microbial communities from Los Angeles, California, United States - small nodules | ecosystem: Host-associated > Plants > Roots > Nodule | place: USA... | reverse complement strand
GTCAACAACACATCCACCTCTAAACAATCTTACACATTTCAGATGCCCCACAAAGCCCCCAATCGATGGTCGCCAAGAGAAGCCATAGTCAGTAACACATCCACCTCTAAACAATCTTACACATTTTTGATACCCCCACAAAGCCCTAATCGATGGTCACCAAGAGAAACCAAATGAATTAGAGCCCCGTAAGGCTGCACATCCACAATCATCAATCACCTCCATCTTTGTTTTGAATGCACGACATTGCAGGCATTTTAACCTGGACCAAATTAAAAATTTCATTCCGCTTCACCATACCTCCCAATCATCTAACATTATACTTCCTTACTTCCCATACATAGAACCCTCCTTCCCACTAACAACCACCACTACTCACCCGCCCCTCACTTCCCCCCTCTACAACCCCTTTGACACCATTTACACTTTCCTTGCCACACGTTGACTCCCTTTTGTAACCCATAATCCCACCTCTTTCTCCACCCATCATCTTAGATAAAACAATAACAATAATAACCTTGCAACCTTTGTATTTTACCCCAATAGACTTGTCAATCCTCCATACATCATCGATTGTGACTTCATGTTTATCATGTAAAACCATTAAATTTTTCATTTCACAGTTAACCAATAAATAAGAACTACTAGAAGATAATTGAATCCTGGTTACCTTCAGCCTTAGATGAATCGCAAACGACTTTCAACATGTTCCTTCTATTTCTCTTTAATGTTTTAAGCATAACTTTTCTATCCTTACTCAAGAGTCACATTATTTTATGTAGACCATTTAGTGGAGTTTTCTCGTGCCTACCATGATCCTTCTTGGTTGTACAAACACCATTGGACTCTCCTTGACTACCTTTCGTCATTATCGATCCCCATTAAGTCTCCTTTGCATAGCAGAAGAAAAAACAATCCACGCACTTCCAACATTGGGATCTTGGGGACACTCCTAACTCAATGATCCACCAACACTAAGGATGTGACATTTCAACGGACAAGAGAGTAACCGTTGTCCCAAACGACATGCAAAAATCCTCACCAAACTCTTCAGAAAAGGCCCAGTAAACTAATCAAAACTGACCTCTTTCTCAACATTGTTCTCCTGGTCTTACCAAAAATTATGCGCTTCCACTTCGCTCCCATTCTCTTTTTAGTCTCCCATTAGCCTTAGTAAACCTCATAACCTATTTAATAATGGTGCTCATAGCTGGCTTAGTAGCTATCCCACCCTATAACTCCAACACTTTATTTAATGTTGTAAAATATGAGTTTCTCTTAACTCGACCATTATCCTCACAATTAAGCTACACATCATTTAAATCATAAACAAAGCGTGTCAATTACGTTGTCGCCGTCATTCACTCTATAGATACCACCCAAATTATAACTAAAGGAATCAATATTAGAACTCCTCCATTTAAAAAAATTATTACCGAAATGTTCTCCACACTTTTCCTCTATTTTTAATGGAATACACTACCTCGTCAACCACCACGTCCTTAAAGACGTTAACCACCTCCACACATTGAGCAGAGATAATAACACGAGCATGCACTTCCACACATTGACCCTTTATGGAGATGGTTAATTTGAAGAAGTCAATATTACAAGCATGCACATAAACCTCATACAACTGAATACACTTATCTCTCGTATTCCAACACAATTGGAGACAAAACTTTAAATTTTGTGAAAAACTAACTAAAAAACAAATTTGTGAAAAACTAACTGAAAAACTCAAGACCGTCGTCGATAACGGGCATAATCTTGATATTAGCATAACACCGAATAAATACCTTAACACCACCCATAAGAACCATACAAATATCAACCAGACCCGCGTCCGAAATTCGTTGTTGTAAAAGCGAAGTATATACTACTTCACTCATCGTTCCCAACACCACTCTATGTGCTCAATCCACACCCTCTTTGCACGTGCTAAACTTCAAGCTTTCTCCCCTAGACGTTTAGGAGCAACACAACTCACTTTCTCCATAAAACATTTGTTTCCCTTTGAACATTGTCTCCTTCTTCGCCAACATAAGTCAGCCTCTCCCTCCCCCTTAACCAACAAGTCCCCGTCCCTCATTCATTGCTCCCATTGATTCCCCTACCACCACTTTCTCGACATTTGCTACCTCTATCTCCCTCTCCCCCTTCCTCACCCCATTGTCTCTCGTTCCTCTTGCTTTAGACCCTTACCATTTGATAACCCTCATTCCTTTCCCCATTCCCATCGCCACACCTCTCACCCCCTTCAATGTCCCTGTCTTCTGAACTCTTTACTCTTCCTCCCACGTTCACCGTCCAACTCCCTCTCCTCTCTCTCCCTTGATAACACATCCTTCCTTCCAAACCGATCAAAACGAGCTACATTTGCCGAAAGACGATGATAACCAAACATTGTTCTGAGCTCGTGCCAATTTTAATTCATACCAAACATTAAGAGATTGAGCAAACCCATACACTTGACCACATAAGTGAATGCAATCATTACACAATTTACACCAAGTACCGATAATGTATATGTGTAACGCTAGCTACTCATATACCAACATTCCAAGCCTTTTGCAATAATAAGAGTAATTTGACATCACCAATACTAATTATAAAGCTATTATCATACACACCCCCTTTATCGGTCACTTGATTGGTTGTCGATTTGTTACTTTGATCCTTTGCCCTTGGAATCATGCATTCTCTTTGAGGACGACCTTTTGCCATGATAAGTAAAAGACAAGCAAACAATACTTGTTGTTGTGAATTCGATGAAAATCACACCAATAAAATACTTGATGTGTGGAGCAAGTGATAATCAGGCAACCAAACAAAGTGTATGAAAGTTATAAACATAAACAAAAAGTAGAAAACAACAAGAGAAAGAAAGAGAGAACATACAAATTTTGTTTACCCAGTTCGGTCCAATACTGACCTAGTCTGGGGGAGAGAGCAGCTCTCTGATCCACTATAATGATGAGTAAGTTTACAGAAGAGATATCAATGGGTTACAAGAATAAGTCTCCCGCCTAATTCTACCCAAAGTCCAAATCTCTTCTCGTGACCAAGAGACTCGATCCTAATAGTGTTTCCTAAGGTGAATCAACTCCAACTCTGGTGTTTGTTGCCAAGAGCAAACTCTATACAAACCTTAGTTTTCTTGTTGACTTCTAAACCCTTGTTTCAGCCCCCTCTATCTCAAGGTTTAATCTGATACAAAGTCTATATTTATAGTAAAAGTATCCTAAAAAAACTGGAACAAATCTAGTCCTGAAAATACGTTTCTGTTTTATTTCTTGCTTTCAAAATCGGCCACTGAAAAATGTCGAACCAAAAGGCCAAAAAACACAAAGCAAAACCGGCCACCGAGCTATCCAATTTGGCCACCGAATTAGACAGCATAAGAACTCCAATTTCTTCAATTTTGAGTCACTTTCACAACACTTGTTCCTATATGATTCATTTGAACTCGAGAATCTCTCATGGCAAAATTTCCTGGAAGGTTTGTAGCCGTGTTAGCAAAAATACAAGATTTGTTATTTTGATTATGAAGGTGACATCAGAATGTTTTTTTTAATGAGTCAATGTAGGAAGGATCCCTGACCTTGTTTACAATAAAAGGCTCATGGTGTTCCATCGATTTCACAGCTTCTAGCTTCTGCAAACAAAGATGCGAAGGCTATTAACTTCCATTGATAGCATTGACTTCATGAGGGACTCAATTCCCTACATCTTAAAGAAATCAAACATTTATACACATTAACTGATCTCTCGTCATCTACTATTTGAGATCGGTTCGCTTGCATTTTTACCAAATCATCTTTAAATAATCATTATTGTGGATTTGAGGTCGGGCCAGTCTCAATAAATTAACGTTTCACACTCTTTTGTGTGGAATCTAAATCCCAAGAAAATGTATATTTACTATTTAGTTTATTCTTCCATAAAGGTTTATTTCTTACAAATTGATGAATAAAGAAGACTATGCGCTTTTCATTTTCACTGGGTATAATATTATATGACAGTCAAAACCAGATCTAAACATTTAAACCCTACTGCATTATGAAATTGTGGCACACATGGATTTCTCGTGGAATCATTTGACCCTGTAACGTGCGACCTGTTCCTTCTGAGGAAAGGGACAATCTTTGTAAGCTCAATCTTGGTGAGCTCACCGTGCGTTGGCTTGTTTGGGTGTCTGATAAAATTGTATGTCCATGTACCTCCCAAAGCTTCTAGAATTGGGGAGATCAAATATATCCATAATGTTGTATATTCATGGTACACAATTGCATGTCCTAATCTTCTTGCTGGATTAAATTACCTCTTTTGCTTGACCCCTTGCTGGATTAAATTACCTCATTCTAATTTCAATAATTTGAAGGATTATTTTGCTCAACCCCTATAGTATCAAGGATACAAACTGATTTATAGTGACTGTGACACATTGTCATATTTTTGTGAATCGTATTGCTCAAACACATTAATCCATCCGAGAGTTACATATTTTTGTGATTTTTTTTTTTGGGTTCTAAATAGTTTGACAGTGAAACTCACAAAATTAAGTGCTGAGAAGTAGAAAATTGTAGGTTCGAATCCGCGTTCTAACATATCAAATGTCACTGCAAGATTTTACCATATCAACTGTCCTTACCAGACATTTTTTGTGGTCATTTTATTAGACGAATAAGGCATCATTTCTCGTTGGACTGTAGATATATATGTATTCTTCAAGTGTATTCTTGTTGCATGCTTGAGAAATTGTTTTTCCATTGTAAATTGGTATCATAATTTGAGTCTTGGAGATGCAATTCAGAGCTTTTGTTTCTTACTTTTGTGTTTCTTCTTTGACTTGTTTGTTTTTTTTACAAGTAAAGGTGAACTTTCTATTATCTATAGTATCTGTCATATGACGTGGAAAACGCAGGGATTTAAAAATATTGTTAACATGGGGGAGGGTACTCTGCGTGGGTGGACGCTGGATTTGCAAGTGATGACAAGCCTGCGGACGAACTCAAAACAACTTGCAAGTTCCGTCCATGATTCTATATGTATGAATGTGTTTTTCTATAAATCCTCGTGAGCTTATGTAACATGCGGGTGTCTCTAAACTCACTTGAGTTGGTGTGGTGTCCATTGGCTTAAGTGTTTGAAGTGTGATCGGTTTTGATGTTCCTTGATCTCCGGTGATAATTTTAATGGGTTAGTCAGACTTCTTAAAAAAAATTAAATTATAATTTATTTTATGAATATTATCTAGTATAATTTTAGGTGAGGTCTAAAATACTTTGAAAAACTGTGGATAATTTGTCTAACAACTAATCAAATTTAGGCACAAACAAATTTGCAAATGGTTCCAACAAGCTATCTTTCTTTGTGGAATGAGTGGTACTATAACAATGGAGTTGGGCCATGACTATTTTTCTACAAGAGGAGTGATATTTGAACAACTATTTTGGTACAACCTTTGAGACAACCTTGTTGTTCTCTCTTTTCATTGGTCAAAAACAATAGAGAGAGAAAAAAAGAGGAAGAGAGAGAATAAAAACATGACGTGAGTATAAGAGAGAAAGTTTTACAAAAGTTGTACCAAAATAGTTGTACAAATATCATTTCTCTTTCTACAATAATATGAGCATTTACAACAATGTTTCCCACTTTAATATGAAAATCTAATAACTCGTGGGAGGTGTTATGTCGACAGTTTACTGCTCACTTCACGACATCCCAACACCAACCAAAGATAGTAGCAACCTTGGAAGCTATTGTCCAAGGAAAGAACGAACCACTAAAGAATATATTGAGCGCTTTAACAAGGAAGTTGTTCAGGTTTGAGGAATTAGTGAAAGAATGAAGAAGTACCTACTCGAGAGAGGTCTCTGAAAAGGAAGGGACTTCGATAAGGCCAACATAGTCGAAGAGCCACGAAATCTCAGAGTTTTTGAATAGAGCTTTTCTTTTGAAGGAGTTTTTGAATAAAGCTAAAACCTACATAAGGTACACAGAGAAATTTGGAGTCGTGGAAGTTAGTAAATCTTGATCAGGAGAAGAATCAAGATGGATTAGGTTATGTTATCGTTGGAAGAATAAAATCCAAGGGAAAAAAAACCAAAAAATATATAAATACCACCCATATGATATGACATAACATTCTAAACATGTGCAAATGTCAGGTGATCAATTAAAGACCACGTTATATTTTCAAACGACAAAAACTATCAGAGAAACTAAAGTGACGCACTTTACAAATTTTGGAGATTTTTTGCTATTTCACAAATTTCATAGAGATATTTTAGTGAAGTTTCAACTTTAGAGGGGTGATTGCTATTTACTCCATTTGCAGAGCTCAAATTAGTTAATTGCTTCCTGTCGTTACTAATGGAATTTCTACCTCTGGTTTAATTTCCTTAGATGGCTCTTACTTTAGACTTTGACATTCTATTTTAACCAAAAGTAATGTAATCTTTTGAAAACAATAATATATCCTAAAATGTAAGGAATCATCAATGTGTATGGTGGGCCTCCTATCGAATATTATTATCGGTCTAACTTCGGTGGCAGAATATTATTTGGCTTTTCAAAAACCCTTTCACATGAAGAAAGGGAAACCAAAATATTATACAATGCAGCGCAGGTACTTACTTGACTCCCATATCAACTCTAGTCCTATGCCATTATGATCCTTGCACTTTCAATGGTTAGCTTTGGATGCATAGTTTGCGGCCAAGTGAGGTGGGTGACACTGACACTGACACACGACATGAACCACATCTAGCTGCGATCCTCACTCTCACTACCATTAACTGAATATGGACACGAATAATAAGCTAGTACTTTTAAACGTAAAAAAATAAGTACTACTAGTTACTATAAGAAGAATGATTCGTTACGTTGATTTATGATAGGCGTAAAATCAACGTGGTTGAAGACACATGGATTGGAATGGAGCCAATGGAGCCTTGAGAAGTTTCTTCGTAAGGGGATGAAAATTAAAATAATTGAACTATGTATACAACTTGAACACACACACCACTTGCAGATAACATTCTTTTTTGTTAGTTGTCAAAAGACTCAAAAGTCAAGACTATATTCTCCTTTAAGTTAATGTAAAATTCATTATAAATTATCAATGTTATCCTGTAATAATAAATTCATTATTCTTCTGTCAAAATAAATAAATTCATTATTATAATATTTTGCAAAGAATATTATCATATTTTTTATTTACTTTTTAGTTGTTTATACTACAACTTTATATAATTTAAAAAGTTTTTTTTTTACAAAAATTTACCCAAAGATTCTCTTCACTTTTTTTTTACACACTTCAGAAATAGTTTTCTTGAAAAAAAAAAAACTATTTTTCAAAAGTAGTTGATATCCCATTCTTCTATGTTAAAATCATTAATTTAAATCAATATAATATTGAGAGAGATGTCAAGATAACTCTTCTTTAGACGAATTTTTTGTCTAGCAGCCAACTCGAGAATCAATTCAATAACAAATCTAAAGAACCGAACTCGTGGAGAAACATTTTGAGTTGCTATGCGATCGAGGAATCAATTCAATAATAATTTAATAATTACGATTTAAATGTTTTACCGATACAATTATACTAATCAATTTTTTACCTACTAATAATTGTTTGAAAATGTAATGATGTATGATTTTTTAATTTGTTAATTAAGTGGTCAGAAAAATAGAAACATCCATTCCACGAATCCACGGTAGAGCGTTCCGCTCTCAATTGTCCTAACGCAGCCACTCAAATGCAAACCAAAACAAACTCAAACACTATTTTTTACTTCTAGAACAAGAACTAGAACTAGAAGAAAATATAAAGCACGCTACCCTAGTTCACATTCGTTCGTTAACCACACGCCACTTCCATTTTCATTTTCACATGCGCGATTTTCTTCATCACCATGGCTTCTCTCAGAGCAACACGTTCCAAACTCTTTTCTCTTTCTAGAACCTTCTCTTCACCTCTCTCTCGTCCTTCTCCCGTTCGATCTCCAGCTTTCACCTCATCCGCCGCCGCTAACGCCGCCCGTTCCACCGTCAACCGATGGAGTCATGGCGTCCTTTGGAGATCTCCTGTCTCTCTCCGTCCTCAGATCAGAGCTGTCGCTCCTTTCATCGAACAGTATCACCGCAAGATCGCCACTTCTGGTATAATTTCGGATCAGTTTTCTACTTCTTTTTTTCTTCTTCTGATTTTATTGATCTAATTGAATTGATTCATCTCATAATCGTTCATTTCAGCTTTTTTTTACGGTCAAATGTTACATTGCGTTTTGATTTTTTTTTTTTAATTTAATTTTGGAATCTTACATTTCCAGTATCGGTGAGGTAAATAGGAGTAGAGAATTTTGGAATCTTAAATTTCGCTTTGCTTATTTAATATTTGGAATTAAGAAGAATGATTAGGAAGTTAATGTTATGATTATGTATAAAATTTTGTTGTCTATTTGCTATTGAAAACTGTGTTTTGTTGATACGAAAAGATCGTGAAGTTTGATTTCTAATAATAATATTTGGTCCTGAATTCTGTGTTTTGACCTATTTAGCAACAAAATATCTGATCGAAGGCGTATCCGGTGCCGGTTATGTGTTGTGTCTGACACACGAAACTGACACATGTAATTACGTTCAAATAATTTATTTTCTCAAATCATCAACGTGTCAGCATATTAGTGTCTGTGTCGTGCCTGGTGTCAGTGTATATGTCAGTGCTCTCTTTGAGCCATGTAGCACCGACATATCTGATCAAAGGTGTGTCCGGCGTCGGACATGTGTCGTGTCTGACCCAACACGGGCACATGTGATTACGTTCTAATAATTCATTTTCTCAAGTCATTATCGTATCAGCATATTAGTGTCAGTGTCGAGTCTGGTGTTACTGTATATGTCAGTGCTTCATAGGTTTTGAGTGGTTATTTGATAACATTTGCCGCTGTAGCTGGTGAAAATGCAAAAGTATCTTGAGTGGATATTTGATATGAAAGGATTGTGAAGTTTCATTTTTATTGTATTTGTATTTATATAATTTTGTAATTTGTATTTTGATTTCTAATTACTAATATTTGGAGCTTAGTGGTTAATTGATATATTTGTTAATGTAGCTGGTGAAAATCCTTTCAAAGGAAACTTGACAAGTCTTCCCAAGCCTGGTGGTGGTGAATTTGGAAAGTTCTACAGCCTTCCTTCTCTCAATGATCCGAGAATTGGTAATTTTTAGCTTAGTCTGGCTTTTGTTTTGTTATTTGAATTGTGTTGTTGTTTTTAGGTTACTAGAGTTTTGGTTGAAATGTGTAGTATTGGTGATTTTGTTCAATTATCATCTTTCTGATGAAGGACCAGTCTATTTTTCTTGCTGATGTTGTCAACTTTTTGGGTGCATGACAGATAGGTTACCATATTCTATCAGAATTCTCCTGGAATCTGCCATTCGTAATTGCGACAATTTCCAAGTTACTAAAGCAGATGTTGAAAAGATTATTGACTGGGAAAGCACTTCTGCAAAGCAAGTTGAGATCCCTTTCAAGCCTGCTCGTGTTCTTCTCCAGGTACCTTGTTCAATTCTGGATGCAGTGTATTGTGATCCATGAATGGGTGTTATTAAGTGATATACTTTGTTCCTTGAACCATTTCTTATTTCTTTTCCCAGGATTTTACTGGAGTCCCAGCTGTTGTTGATTTGGCCTGCATGCGTGATGCTATGAATAGGCTTGGCAGTGATTCTAATAAGATCAATCCGCTGGTATGAATCATTTTATTTCCTTGTTGTGATTTCGTTTTATTGGAATTCATTTTATGGTAATCACCAAGTGATTTCAAAACTTTAGTTTTGTACCTGTAGAGAGATTCGTTCCTTTAACTGATAGGAATGCTCTTATGAATCAGATTGAAAATATTTGTATAGTCTTTCTTTCTTTTTGATGAAGTTGTGTAGTATATTTTTTTAAGTTTGCTTTTTCTTTAGTATAAGTGGCTCTGAGACTGACCAATACTTGTTGCCAGGTTCCTGTTGATCTAGTTGTTGATCATTCAGTTCAAGTTGATGTAGCAAGGTCAGAGAATGCAGTGCAGGCTAATATGGAGCTTGAGTTCCAGAGAAACAAGGAGAGGTTTTCTTTTCTTAAATGGGGGTCCACTGCTTTCCGTAATATGCTCGTTGTTCCTCCTGGTTCTGGTATAGTACACCAGGTAAGTTCAGAGTTGGGCATATAGAACATGTCATGGAGTATATTTTTCATCACCATTATTTTTCGGTTATCGATACTGGGACTTATAATGTCTTGGATGCCAGGTCAATCTTGAATATCTTGGACGAGTTGTTTTCAACAATGAGGGATTACTCTATCCTGACAGTGTGGTTGGGACTGATTCCCATACAACTATGATTGATGGGCTTGGAGTCGCTGGATGGGGTGTTGGGGGTATTGAAGCAGAGGCAGCAATGCTTGGCCAGGTACATTTACTTCTGAATTTTGATTTATCTGTAATGATTAACGAATGACTGTTTATCCAAAGTAATGTAATGAATGCTGACAGTTCATTCATTAAAATTACATGTTTGTATCCTATGTGTAAAACAAGCATGTGCTGTAGTTTAGTTACAGCGATGATACTAACGTTGGGTGCTATGTGATAATGACAGCCTATGAGCATGGTGTTACCCGGTGTTGTTGGGTTCAAGTTGTCTGGAAAATTGCGCAATGGTGTTACAGCAACTGACTTGGTTCTTACTGTCACACAAATTCTTAGGAAACATGGTGTTGTAGGGAAATTCGTTGAATTTTATGGTAATCAAGATCTCTTGTATTTCCTCCTTATTATCAGCTTGTGTCTGTCTATTTACCTGGTTTCATGGTTTCTTTGCTCCAGGCAATGGTATGGGTGAATTATCGTTGGCTGACAGGGCCACTATTGCCAATATGTCTCCTGAATATGGAGCAACCATGGGTTTCTTCCCTGTAGATCATGTAACATTACAATACCTCAAGCTAACTGGAAGAAGTGACGAGACTGTGAGTACACGATCATTATTGTTTTCCAATGGTGTGAAATGCTTATATGACTACTTGACCTATATTTTTGGCTGAATGTAGGTGGCAATGATAGAGGCCTATCTCAGGGCAAACAAATTGTTTGTCGACTATAATGAGGTAATACCAGTTGAATACACACTCCATTTGAACAAAACGAATGTGTGCATATGTTAAGGTTATGGAAAGCTGATTTGTTTTTGCATTAATTCAGCCTCAACAAGACAGAGCTTATTCATCATATCTTGAATTGAATCTTGACGAAGTCGAACCATGTATCTCAGGACCAAAAAGGTAAATATACTGCCCTTTTACACACTTCCTAATAGTTTAATGTGACTATTGTATCATCTATATAATAATTCATGCTAAATGATACTCATGGCAGACCTCATGATCGGGTGCCTTTGAAAGAAATGAAGTCTGATTGGCATTCTTGTCTTGATAACAAAGTGGGATTCAAGGTCAGTAATGATGTGTTAATCAAACATTTTTTCTCATGTCTCTCAAGAAATGATGTTTTGATAGTTGGTTATTATATCTTGTGACTTGTATTAGTTCTCAGTAAGAAAAAACACTATTGTCTGCTCATTTAGTCATTTGGTTGTTTTTGCTTTGCGAGAATATGCTGAACAGGATAACTTTGGTGTCACTTTCTAATTGTGTTTGTCTGCATTGACTAGCATACTAATATGTCCATGTTGGTATAATCACAAAGCCAAGTTAAAGTTGTTGTATCTTATGCAAATTGGTTCACTGTTCAGAAAAGTAAATGACTTTTGGCTAACTTGAATAATTCAAAAGGAAAACATTATGTCAAGGGAAAAGAAATCACCTATTTTTTAAAACAGAATATAAAGCGTTTGATATTACTAGAAGTCAGTCCAATTTCCAGACATTCATCTGTCTCGTCATCTTTCTCACCTCCTATGATTGTTGTAATAATTAGAATGCAATGAACAAATCTTTTTTCTAATACTAGTACTTCTGATTGTTTCAATTCGTTGACCTTCAACATGAAGATACATCACTCATTTGGAAGCGCAAAACATGCATTAATGTATCCATCCTTAATGTTTGCTTTGAATACAGGGATTTGCTATACCAAAAGAAGCACAAGGCAAAGTTGCAAAATTCGATTTCCATGGGCAGCCAGCTGAGCTAAAACATGGCAGTGTTGTGATTGCTGCAATCACAAGTTGTACAAATACATCAAACCCAAGTGTTATGCTTGGGGCTGGTCTTGTTGCAAAGAAGGCGCATGATTTAGGTTTGAAGGTTAGCCACTGATTATATTACGTAATAAAGTTATTGCTGTTTTTCAACACAACATCCTTACTCTGATGTGCTCCACATTCCTGCCACTAATAAAAATGACATTGTCTTCCGTGTATGCTGTCCTCATCTTGATCGTAACTGTAGATGTTTTCACTGTTTGTCAGGTTAAGCCTTGGGTAAAAACAAGTCTTGCTCCTGGTTCTGGAGTTGTTACCAAGTATCTACTTCAGAGGTATTTCACGCTTATTAATATTAGATCATTAATTCTGTAATTTGTAGCATAGATTTATAATGTACTTTTCCCTCTGAAGTCTTCACAATTTTGCAGAGATGTATACTGAATTTGAATTTGTTTATTTAATTTTTGCACAGTGGTCTACAAAAATATCTGAATGAGCAAGGTTTCAATATCGTTGGATTCGGCTGTACCACATGTATTGGCAATTCTGGGGATCTTGATGAATCAGTTGCTTCTGCTATCTCAGAAAATGGTATCTGAAAGATCATATGAAATACAATGTCTATATCTAAAGCTGATTTTTATGCATTCGTTACTCTTTTTTTCTTTCTTGTTTGTAAGTTGTAGATCATATTCCGCTTTAAAATGTTGTGTTGATTTAGTCTTGTATGGTTTGGTGCAGACATAGTAGCATCTGCTGTGCTGTCCGGGAACCGTAATTTTGAGGGCCGAGTGCATCCCTTGACACGCGCTAACTATCTTGCCTCCCCTCCATTGGTTGTTGCTTATGCTCTTGCTGGCACGGTATGTATGCCTAATTCATTTACGATGTGTATTATATGTTATATATGAATGGTTTCCAGTTTTTGTTTTTTTCCATATCCTCTTGTTGTCTTATTTTTATAAATGCTTCAAAGATTATTAATGCCAAGGAGTAAGGGATTTGGTCAGACAAAACAAAACTGACAAGTGTTAAAATTGTTGGAGGCTAATCACAATAATTGATAGTCTTTTTTTTTTTTGAATGGCAAATGTTAAGTATGTTAGTTGTTCATGTTAGTTTTTTGTTGTGGGTAGGGGTTGAACCCACAACAGCCTTATTTCTCCACTCCTTAACACCCCCAACCTTATATCTCCCGAACTAAAGTAACAACTAAACAGGGCCACCCAGTCTTGACCATGTATTGATACTGTCTGCTAGTTATTTCATGTCCAACCTTTTCTTTTATATGTGTTCAGCTCCATGCTGTATGTAATGTATCGGACTCGAGCTGAATCCAATGCTTTCTACCACATCTACTTTTATTTCTGCGTTAAATAAATTTTAGCCACTATAAAATTTCCAAATTTTGCTCCCTCTAAAAATTTTCTTAAATTTTTGCTCTAAATATTTCCCATCACCACTTTTGCTCCCTGCTTTTAAGTCATGTCATGTGTATCCTTCATATTTCAGAATTATTTTTTTTTCTTCGAGGAATGTTTAGAATACTATAAGAATCTCTTCCAGAAAGTTTTAGATTTTTTAACAAAACACGAATTAAATATGAATTTTTAAGCGCAAGAAACATAAAAATTCATATTTAATTCATCCTTGTTAAAAAATTATACTTTTGAAAGAGAGAATTCTATAATGTACTACTAAACATGACCGTAAAAAAAAATTCAAAATTTTGAATGATACACATGATTTGACTTAAAGCAGGGACCAAAAGTGGTGACGGAAAATATTTGGAGTACCAAAAATAGAAGAAAAACTTTAGAGGGACTAGATGCGAAATTTGAAAATTTATAGAGACCAAAAACTTCTTTAACCCTTTCTTATTTAATTTTTTAAGGTTCTCTCCTTTCAAATTTTGCGTTAATCCCAGTTGCTTTGACATTCACCTTTTTTTTCCTAAAAAAATTGCTTGCTTTAATATTCTCCTTTTTTTTAAAAAAAATATTGCTTGAATATTCTCCTGACTTGAAGCTTTGTTATATTGAACCTTGTTGACGTTGGTCGGATGCATATTTTATTTACTATTCCATTTAATGTTGATGAGATAGAGTTGAGAATATATGAAGATAATTTTTTCTCCAAGTGTTTTTAATTTTAACCTTCATCATTGGCCTTCTGGTCAAATTTCCAGGTGGACATTGACTTTGAAAAGGAGCCGTTAGGGACAGGAAAGGATGGCAAGAATGTTTACTTGAGGGATATTTGGCCATCCACTGAAGAAATTGCACAGGTGAATGATGCCTGGTATTATCATTATGTTAAATTACTTATTGAAACATGATGATGTGTACAGAAAAATTAACTTTGGTTTTTGCTTGATTCCTAGACTGTCCAATCCAGCGTGTTGCCTGACATGTTCAGAAGTACATATGAAGCAATTACTAAGGGTAACCCTATGTGGAACGAACTACAAGTTCCTGCTGAGAAGCTGTATTCATGGGACCCCAACTCAACATACATTCACGAGCCTCCATACTTCAAGGACATGACCATGGATCCTCCTGGACCTCATGGTGTGAAGGATGCCTATTGCCTGTTGAATTTTGGTGACAGTATAACCACTGATCACATTTCTCCAGCTGGAAACATTAACAAGGACAGTCCTGCTGCACAATACCTAATGCAGCGTGGGGTGGAAAAGAAGGACTTCAACTCTTATGGAAGCCGTCGTGGCAATGATGAAGTTATGTCTAGGGGAACTTTTGCCAACATACGAATTGTAAACAAGCTATTGAACGGCGAAGTTGGCCCCAAGACTGTGCACATTCCAACAGGGGAGAAGCTTTATGTTTTTGATGCAGCAGAGGTGAGTTATGCACTAACCAAGAGGGATTTGCTTTTTATTACTGATTTTGAGTTCTCCAAGTGTCATACATAGTTTTTTCCATATGATGCTTTGCAATGGCCTTACATATTCTGCTTTCCTAAATTTAATCTGATAATGCAACTTTTTATTTGAAGAAAACAATCTTTGCTAAATTTTCTTTACACTGCGCTTTAAATTGTGATTTATTTTGTATCTGTGAATGTATCAACTATTAGGTCTTGCTTACTCAAGTAGTTGATCATCAATTCATAAATTATGGCAATTGTAGCAAGGCTTGATATTTTGCTATGGGGCTTGTGATCTTTATTTTTTGGTTTAGTGCGACCTCCTCCTTTGAGGACGTTAGGGTATGATCATATATTCCAATCCACTAGGTTCTCCAATGCATACACTGCAATTTCTGTTACTTTTTCTCATATATAAAAGAATTGGTGGGATAGATGCCTTTGATTTTAGTGCTGTTAAGTTTCTGATCCCTTGGATTTATTCTCATCTGACAGAGATACAAGGCTTCAGGGCATGCCACCATTGTGCTGGCTGGAGCTGAATACGGCAGTGGAAGTTCCAGGGATTGGGCCGCCAAGGGTCCCATGCTATTGGTAAGTCCCTCCATTTGTTATAGCATGCTATTTGATTTTCTACGACTATATGGTTTTCTTAATACATCTGGGATACCAATATTCCTGACATATCTGATGTCATTTTTTTGATAGGGAGTCAAAGCTGTGATATCCAAAAGTTTTGAGAGAATTCATCGCAGTAATTTGGTAGGAATGGGTATTATTCCCCTTTGCTTCAAATCCGGTGAGGATGCTGACACCTTGGGATTGACTGGTCACGAACGATATACCATCGACCTTCCAAATAAAATCAGCGAGATAAAGCCCGGCCAAGATGTCACCGTCACAACTGATACCGGAAAATCTTTCACATGCACAGCTCGCTTTGACACTGAGGTAATTAAAGCATGTCATTGATTAATATGTATGTGTTTTGCTGATGCAACTTATATTCTAACGTGGTCCATCATTGGGATTTCTCAGGATAGAGCATTTATTCAGCATTTTGAAAAACTTGTCTCAGAAATTTATATCTTTCCTTGCGCCTGTTTGTTAACCTGTCCCTATTTTCAGGTGGAATTGGAGTACTTTAACCATGGAGGCATTCTTCCCTATGTCATCAGGAACCTCATTAAGAAGTGAAGTCATTGTTGATTAGAAATATTAAATGCAATTGCCACTGACGTGTTCACCTTTCAAGTGGTAATAAAATGTGAGAAATGCGAATAATTTCCTATAAGTAGGAAATAATCCCTTCTTAAGGAGGGCAATTTTTTGACGCTTCCAGGTGTTTATATTAGGCCTGTAAACATCGAGTGCATCGATTTTAGTTTTCTTATTCATTATGAGAACAGCGTGCCCATTGAACAATGGGATCAAATGTATTTTACACAAGCTGATTTGATCCCTGCTTTAGGCAGTGAATATTCTTTTTATATGCATCACCAATCCTCCCTACTCCCCGACTCAAAACACACGCAATTCTTGAGCTTGTTTTTTAATAAATAATTCCACTTAATTTTCTTGCTACCATGGATGATTGGACTCAATAAGATATGAATAGTTGCTAAACAGAATATGATTAGAACAGAAAAAGTAGACGTATTATGTTAGCAACTTAGATCTTCAATACGCATTCAGAATCAAATTTTCGTGAATCCATAGTTACCACCCAAGATTTAAGCCACTTTCTCATTTTCATTTAAATGTAGGAATCGTGCTATTTTTTTCTTTATGTAATTTATGCTGTTCTACGATTGTGTTAAGAAGTGTCCTACTGTAGGAATTATTCTTGGCCATTCAAGAGTACGTCATTCCAAAAAGGAAAGTTAGGAATAATTCATTGGAGATGCTCTCATTGCTCTACAAACAATATTCATGTTAATAACTGTATGATTAATCATTAAGTATATAACTTTCTGTAATTCCAAATTAGTTGAAAAATTATTATATATATGTTCATGTCATAACGACTTTAGTTGGAAACTTTAGATTTTTTAAATTAACAGATGAGTGAGCTTAGATGCATGTCGTCTCAAGAGCAACTCTGTTTGTTTGTTGTGGTCTCATCTTGGACCTTTTTAGCTAATTTTTAATGACTTTTGCTGCAACTTAGGCCACCATAACCCTTGTAATGCAAAGATGTTGGCTCTTCTCCCTAGTATTACATTGTCCAGTAACATGAATCTTCCCCATATTATCATCATCATCTATGAGATAGATTTCACCTTGGTCGCATTTTTTTGTCCTTCATATTTGTCATATGAAGAATCTCTTGGAAGAGGTTCTAAAGCTCATTGAAAGGCCTCCATTTACGAGTCAAACTCATGCGTGGATATGCTAGCTAAGAAGAGCCATTTGGCACCCTTTTCTTTGGTTATAGTTATTTCTCTGTCCTTCTTTGTGGGGATGTCCTTTTCACAATTTATTTCGTTAATAAAATGATTGTCTTATATAATACTCCCTCCGGTCATATTTATATGAGAAACTTAGGCCAACAAAAATTGATGTATTTAGTTAAAAATTCAATCTAAATACATTAACTTTTGTTGATCTAACTATCTCTTATAAATATAACCGAGGAAGTACATAAATATGACCGGATGAAGTACAACGTTAAAATAATACAAGTCAAACATGAGACATAAACATGAGTCATCCGTAGTATAATATAATAATATATATATATATTTTGGTTACAAATATCACATGCAAGTAGCAAAGTAGTATATTTTGTTATATACGACCTGTATCTTTCTTATACATAGGTCATATTCTCATATATAATTTGCAAATTCTATATTTCTAAACACTAAATAAATTAATTCATGGTTTACATATAATTTGGCAGATATGTAACTTTTATTTGCACCATTGCGACAATAAAAAACCATAAAGATCATAACTTTATATTATGTTGGATGATTCAATGACTATTCATATATTTTAGAATAAATAGCCGGTCATGTTTTTCGAAAGATAATATTTGGTCATGTTAATAAGCAACTTGAGACACTTATTAAATAATTAAAAATGAAAAAAAGAAAGATAAATATTGTATTGAAAAGAACTCTTTTTCAACTTTTAACAAGTGCCTCATGAGTTGGGTAGTACTGGGTGACATTGGGGTTTGTGACATTGGTGATATTGACAACCTACAATGTCACAAATGTACAAAAAAACAAAAAAAAACTTTGTGAAAGAGACAGAAGAAAGCTACTTGTGACATTGTGGTTGACCAATGTTACCAACTACAATGTCATCCAAATGCTATCCCTCGGAGGTTGTTGTTAACATTTTCACATATATTTAAGAAGAAACACGTGATGATTCATTTCCTTTAATGACTCATTTATTATAATTATAAAAAGAATAAGGGTCTTGTTAACGAGTGCCCTACAGACACTCTTTAAAGATTCCTAATAAAGTTACTAAAAAATGCCCTAATAACAATTGTTAACATTTTCCGAAAAATAAATAGAGATTTACTTTCCCACCCTATTTTTTTCAAAAATGCCATTGACGTTTTCAGATTTTATAATCCGGAATGGTGTTTTCCTTTGTTAAAGGGTGAAAAAAATGAGTTACGTATTTTTCGGATTTTGTAATCCGGGAATCTCAAAAAATAGGGCGCGTTACATGATTTTTTCGGATTACATAATCCGAACATCCCCTAAACACCCTTTTTTTCATGGTGCTGATGCAATCCGGATTACGTAATCCGGACAACACCAACACCAATTCTGAACATGTTTGTAACATTGATAGTCATTTTAAGGACAATATTAATCTTCCTATCTTTCATCATTGTGTTTTTATGATCAAGACTCCCTTGGAAGAGACTTCTTACGAGACTCCGCCCTCAAAATCCAAAATCCCATCATTTACACCCTTTTTTTTCATGGTGCTGATGCAATCCGGATTACGTAATCCGGACAGCACCAACACCAATTCTGAACATGTTTGTAACATTGATAGTCATTTTAAGGACAATATTAATCTTCCTAGCTTTCATCCTTGTGTTTTTATGATCAAGACTCCCTTAGAAGAGACTTCTTACCGGACTCCGTCTTCAAAATCCAAAATTCCATCATTTAGACCCTTTTTTTTCATGGTGCTAATGCAATCCGGATAACGTAATCCATACTGCAAAGGGGCATTTTTGGAAATTTTTCAGAGCGCAAGAGAAGACAACAGTGTGGGAAAAGTAATACTCAAATAAATATGATGGTTTGGGTGACATGAATTTGATGGCCTTGTGGTTGACTTACACGGCGAACAAATGTTTGGGTTTCAATCCAACTCTTTGGTCCTTAATCATATGACCATTTACTTGGTCTTTACTCATAAGACCATTTACAAAAAAATATTTCTGTAAATATAATAACTTCTACAAATTTCTAGCTACATTTGTTACTTTTATGTCAAATCAATCTTTTATTAATATTGTCAATTTGTATTGGGATATAAAAAGTAACACTTTTTTTTTTCCCGATAACCAAAGGCCTAAGCCCAAAAAGAAAGAGATTACAACGAGATCACATGTGGGGTTAGAAAGCCACAAAAGACTAGTATTGCTACGACATACATAAAAAAAAAAATAGATCCATCGAACAACCATAGTTAACTAAAGCGTCCGCGCATTGGTTTGCTTCACGGTAAGAGTGGTGAACAACAACTTCCCAATCAAGTGCAAACAAGCGATAATCTTCTCAACTAGTGACCTCCCTCTCCAACCACCATGCCCATGTGAAGTGATAGCTTTCACAACAACTAAGGAGTCAACATGCAACTCAATAAATCGAAATTGCAACCTTCTAGGATACATTTTAAACAAATTTATTTATATATAAAGAAACATTTAGTCACATGCATTTCAATCAGATTTATTATTTCAACAACTTTTTTCAAATCTGTGATTTTTGTTAGACATTCTTGTAAAAAGAGACGGATGGAGTATTTGAATGGATTTTATTTTGAAGACAAACTTCTGATTTTTTTTAATCAAAAATAGTTTAAATATACCAAACTAAAAGTGTATATTCTTTTCCTACCCAACTAGATCTAAGCATTGATATCATGTAGCCGGAATCTCACTGTTAAGGTTGGACGAACGGTGGCATTTAGCCTGGGTAAGAAAGTTTTTTCCATCATGGGAAAGTTGAATTTTTACATTGAATTTTTTTATACTATCTTCCCTAATCATTCTCTCTCATCTCTCACCAACCACAACATCAAGCTCACGGTCCCAACTCTTCTCATTCTTCTGAATTTCTTTGTGTA
>Ga0315913_1002885_pt1 | contig 20465 bp, 7 predicted proteins | sample MpolsnodulesMG_FD_207736 | JGI IMG/M metagenome (GOLD analysis project Ga0315913, IMG submission 207736) | Medicago polymorpha root nodule microbial communities from Los Angeles, California, United States - small nodules | ecosystem: Host-associated > Plants > Roots > Nodule | place: USA... | reverse complement strand
GTATAATTTAACCAGTTCTCGTATAGATTCTTATAGATGCAAAAGGGGCGATTTTTTTAAATTTTTTTGGAACATTTTGTTATATATTAAATGATGAAGGTTTATGATTATATAATGGATGCATTGTTTTACCCTGACTTTTAATTTTTTGACAAGAACAAACTTAACTCGTATCATTAATCAAATGAGTCGCAATACAATTTGGTATCAAATCAAACACTTACGGATTAGCCATTTATACAACCTCCCTAGCTAACTCATGGGCTACCATATCAGTTTGTCTTCTAGAAAACTCAGCCAACAAGTTATAACATATAATTGATTAAAATGAAGAATACGATCTCTAATAATGGAACAAAAATGAGATAAATTAGACTGCGGCTTGTTGAAATTGTCCACAACCACTTTTGCATTTTACTTAAATATAACTGTTTTTTCTTGACTTTTGCCTAATTAAGCCCTCTTTAGCCTGAATCTTTTGCGAGAAACTCATCCACTTCAATTTTTCTCTCCCTGTCATCGAACACTCCATCTTACAAGTTACAAGACTTCACGTGTAACAAGTTAAGATGTTTTACTTGGCCTTCTTTCACTAAATCAATCCAGCCAAACGCTTCTCTATTCCACCTTCCCAACTTGGCTTTTAGGATCTTCAATTTTTATTTAACACATAAGCCTTCTTCCCATGAACTTGAAAAGACTTCCAACAATTTGCAACAAATGTAAAGAATCTCCATGTTCCCTCCAACAGTTGTTGAATCAAAATGGCTTAGATCCCCAGTTATACATTGGACATTTCAGCTAAACAAGATAATGATCAGATATGTCATTATCTCCCACCCACTTTCATGCCACCTTCAAGTTGTTGATCGCTCTTTCTGTCAACAAAAACTTATTGATCCTACTCATTGAACTCTCATAGGGTCTAAGCCATGTAACTTTTTTCCCGAAAAGAGGAGTATCGATCAAATTTATCCTTTTAACAAGTTTATAAAATGTTATTTTTGAAGTTTTCAGAACATTACTCAATCCCCTCCTCTAGGCCATGGTCTGCTGTTTAATCTAGGCTTTGCACTTCTTAAGCCATGCTCGACAAGGAGAGCGTCCACTTGCCACATAAGCAAGCTCGGAGCCAATTTGGCCAAGCCAGACGAAACTAACACATATATGAGTACCTATATAAGCCTGAAAATCAAATTTTGCAAGGGCTCATAGATTTTTACGTGGAAACTTAGAGGAAATATTGAGTGAGGTTCTAAGAAGTTGTCGTTCAACCTAGGAGAATAAAGCTAGTGTTTCTCATTACCAATATTTTTGTGTAATTCTTACAATTCTCTTATTTCTCTAAAAATGAGTAGCTAATTTCTCTAGTGTTAAGGATGAGTTGAATTTGGATGAAAACTTTGTGTTATGATTTGATATTATCATTATGAATGAACTCCAGTATCTTGTTTAACTAATCTATATTTTCTAAAAACTTGAGATTAGACGTTCTTGCCTTCGTAGTCTAAAAATAGATAAGGACCCTTGAAACCAATATAATTTCTGATAATTTCATGCGTACTCTTAATTTTAAATCTGCTAAGAGATTAGCAGTTATCTTAAGATTAAAGGTTTAATCACTAACCGATTAGGATTAAACAATCTAAGAAAACATCTCAAATGAATACGATGTTTGATATCAGATTAATAGTGTATAGTTAGAATAGACAATGCTCAACCTAACATCTTTGTTCTTATTAAATTTAATTCAAATTTTACTTGTTAAAACTACTTTTGCAATTTTAATAGGGAAATTTTACTAATAGACCATAAGAAATCATTAGTTATCGACCTCACTCATAGACTCTTACAGTCTGTTTGGTTGAGGTGAAATAGAGAAGAGAGAAAGAGCAGGCAGAGAAAAAGGAGAGAAGTTCAGAACTTCTCCTGTTTGGTTGCAATGAGAAAGAGAGGAGAGAGATAAAAACACGTGGGACCCACGCCTGTATTTAGTCTCTCCAAAGTAGCGAAGAAAAGGAGAAGAAGTCAAATTTTTATTTTTATTCCACTAATACCCTTGTGAAATTGTTGCAAGTTTGCATATAGGACAAAACGTAAGTGTTGGCTGTGATTGGTGATAATATTATATACTACTTATGTCTTGTGCCGTGTAGTACAAAATACAAACACAGTGAGTAATTAAACTTTTTAAATTTACTTGATAATTGATTAGATTACATAAAACTATAATTAGTTTAACTTAATTCAGTTAAACTAATTAATTTAATTCAGCACAAAAAACTAATTAATTTATTTGATATAAAGTTTAAAGAAATAATTTAATTAATTAAAATAAATTTGAATAAAAGATTAAATAATTTAATAGATATTTTTTTTATTGTAGGGGCATCTTAGTACTTTTATAAATAATCAACACTTCTCTCCCTTCTATTTCTCTCTTCTCTCTTTTATATCAAACAACACATCAAATCTACTCTATTTCTCACATATTTCTCTCTTCTCACTCTCTCTCTCACCTATTTCTCTCTTCACAACTTCTCTTCCAAACCAAACACACCCTTAGAAACTGAGGTACACATCTTTGAAGTTATGGAATTTCTATAAAAAAAATGAGTACTCGAATTGGCATAGCAAATGATGAAAGAATCAGTTCTAGTCGTTTTGGTGGAGTCGAAAAATACAATCGAGAGAAACCAAACAACGACAAACTTGAATAAAAAATGATGATGTAGAATATATCAAATTAAAGGAATAAGCCAGGGACAAGAGTAACGTTGCCTGCGTGAACATAGTGAAAGAACCTATATTAACAATTCTATTAATATAGGTTCAGTAAATTAGGTTTGATCTTTGCGTGTTCCTTTGTTTCTACACTTATTACTTCACCTCATATTTGTATGAAATTTGTATAACAATTTGTTATAACTTTTGTACAACACGATATTTTTCTCTCTTTCTCGCTATTGTTATTGGTCATCAAAAGAGAGAGAAACAACGCTGCCACAAAAATTATCATAAAATGATTGTATAAATATCAACACTCTTTTGAAAACCCACACTTCTGCAAAAAGGGTCAAACTACTATTCATACCCTCTACTAATTCCAAGCAATAAAGTGTAATACAAATCTTGTCCATCCGATCAACTGGACGCACCAGATCAAGTCAAATGTTCAATTTTATATTATTTATTTAAAAAAAAAAGCTTCAGTATATGCCAATAAAAACTTCAGTACATCAGTGCAAAATGCTTTTCATTGCGCAAAACTCACGCCCACATCCCACCAAGTTGTGCACATTAACTTCCTTATATCAAACCATTTATCTCATTCAAGCCCTCACTTAAATTTCAAGATCTAATGCAAACCTTACCAACTCTTCGAGCCCTCACTTTTTTATAATTATTCCCTACTATATTCTTAGACCATGGTTGGTTAAATGTCATTTATTTGACGACACATTTATTATAAGCCTTTGCAAAGTCAATATAGTAAATATAGGTTAGAAAAGAGAAGTGTGTAACATAATAATGCAAAACATGACTACTCTCATTGTCATTGATATTAACATTCTTCTCCGTATACAAACAAAACTACTAACTAATAAGATGTAGATTTCTGCTCTTCTCCCAACACATTTTACTCGTGCCCAACTGAAATACCTAAACTACCCTTGCGTTAGTTAACTAACGCAAGTGTAAAAATTTGCGCAAGTTAAGTCATGCAACGTAAGTTAAATCACGCAGCGTGACTTAACTCACTTTTTTTAATTTATTTACTATATTCAAATTATTTTATTTACTTTATTCTAATTTATTTGTTCACTTTATTCTAATTTATTTATTTTCTAAATTATTTGTTCACTTTATTCTAATTTAATTATTTTCTAATTTATTTATTTACTTTATTCAGATTAAGTCATTTACGTTATTCTAAATTATTTATTCGTTCTATTCTAATTTATTTATGCACTTAAAATAAATATTTATTCAAATTTATTCATTAAATAAACACAAATATAAATATAAAAAAATGAACTAAATTAATATTTATTCGGATTTATTCATTAAATACAAAATCAGAAAATAAAACAAATATAAATAAAAAGAAATGAACAAAATTAATACATATAAGAACATCTCATTTTATTAATAGAATTTATACAATATTTGATACATTTATTCAAATTCACTAAATCTACTTATTTTACTTTTTATCCTCTTGGGGTAAATAATGATCAGCCTTGGGGTAAATAATGAGCAGCCTTCTTGGGAAAATAGATCATCAACCATTGAGTTAAATCTAAATCTGGTTCTTTTTATACCCCAAGAAGATTCTTTTTATCCACGATAAAAAAGGTTTTAGGGTAAAAAGAAGCAAATTTAATTCTATCCCAAGGGTTGATCATTTCCCCCAAGTTGGCTACCCACCATTTACCTCAAAACTGACCACCGTTTACCGCAAGTGGCTAGAGAAAGAAGAGAAATAGAGGGAGAGAGTGAGGAGGGAGAGAAAGTGATATGGTGTGAGGAAATAGGGAAGTATGAAGGTGTATTTATAAGTGGGAATGGTAGTTTAGGTTATAACAACCATAAATGTGATCAAAAAAAGTGTAAATTGAATGTTGAAAACTGACCAAGTCCAAAGCACGTGTGTTCTTCAGTTCTGATCACTGGTCAACATGCGTGAGTTAACTCGCGCCCAGGTCGATGGTGCGTGACTTAAGTCACGCAGAACTTATAAGGTGCGTGAGTTAAGTGACACAATATAACTTAACTCACATAAATGTTTAATTGAAAATTATGCTGGGCGCGAGCAAAATGCGCTGGGAGAAGAGTAGAAATAATAATTAAAACTTATACGAATACGAAGCCCACATTTGAGTCTTTTGGGCCAAACTCAACCCGGTTACTATACTCTTGAAATCCATTCGCATTGGTTAATTCGCGGCGCACCCTATGAACATTCTAGACAAAACCCTAAACTCAAATCTATAAAACCTAACCCTCACCCTCACAATTTCAATCCACTCAGCTACGAAATTCGTCTTTTCTTATGGTGATTTATTTGAATGAGTCTTACTTCGAAACCAATCATCCACCATATTCTTCAATTACCATCTTAGGTTTTCCAATTCCTCTTTTTAAGATTTCGATTTTACCTTTACAGTTTATTTTCAGCTTCTGTGTTTATTATTTGTTCATTTTGTTTCAAACATTTTTTTTCTTCAACTGAAACATGAATTGGACATTGATGAATACTGTGATAGGTCTCGTTCGTCGTAATGGTAAATCTTTACCTTGCCGACCATTCTGTTATATCACCACCCATATTCTGAGTCCTTTAATCAATCATTTTTATTTCAATCTTGTTGATTTTTTCATTGTTGGTATTTTTAGTTGATTAGTTTTGATTTGATTGAAGTTTAAATATTTTGGCCAATGATTAAAATATTTTTATAGACAAGCATATGTCTGAAGTTTAACATGTAGACTAATCTAATCTTCTCAATGAGGCCAAATATATTACAATTTTTCACTTATTTTGTTGACTGTTGTAACAATGGTCCACTTTGTTTCTTAAATCTCATCATTTAAGAAAAATTAAAAATTTGTCAATGTTGTGTACTTCCTAGGTTTTGATTAAATTTGGTTAATGTGTCTATGATGATATCTTGAAGGCTTGTTTCTCAAAACATTCGCAGTGGCCGCCCAAGAACTTTCGCCTTCGCCAGGCTTGAGAGTTAATGCTGTTTTATCCTTCCTTGGATGTCTGAGACAATGCTGATTATGTTAACATAAAAATGGACTATCACAATGTTTAATTCTATGTTTATTTTTACTATTTGGATAAAATTCAATGTCATTGGTAGTCTCTCTGTTGGTTGAAACAAGGATTTGTGATTACAATTTGTTTCTGCAAAATTGGTCATGTTAGCTCATTATCTTGTGTATCAGTCTTATATTCACGTAAGTTGAATGATAGGAGTTTCTGATGTGATTATTTTGATTGTAAATGACCACTGATGATAAAATTAAGGCTTGTTTCTCAAAACATTCGCAGTGGCCGCCTAAGAACTTTCGCCTTCGCCAGGCTTGAGAGTTAATGCTGCTATATCCTTCCTTGGATGTCTGAGGTCAAATTATTCAAAATCTATCAACTTAACGATGTTGGTTATAATTTAGTGGCTTATGTTTTGTATAATGTATGAATGGATTTAATTTATACGTGTTTATTCAATCTTGTTTCTCAAAACATTCCCGCCTAATAGCTTTCACCTTTACTAGGCTTGTGCTGATGCTGTTATTATCATTTTTAAGAGAAAAGAAGTATGATATTGTTATGTAAGACTTGTTTTGATCCAATTACATGTTACTCTGACTATTGTATTTTATTGGCTGTGATGAGTCATAGAGATAGTCATGCACCACTCTGATGTTTCAGTGCTGATAATTTTCTCATACCCATTTTTTTCTGAGCCATTTCCTTTTCATTATCATGATTCCAGATTTGAATTTTGGAAGTTATTAATCTACTTAATTTTTAATATACTTTCATGCAATTTCTCTGTTTTTGTATCGTTCAATTGAAAATCTTTAATTGAAAAATCTAGTTGTTGAAAATAGCACATTTTACGTCTTATAGAAAACGGAAGAGGAGATGATTTTCCAAATTAATTTTAATTCTAATAAGGGATATTGTGCATTGCAAACTATAAGGATTACAAATTTCGTTTGTATCAGAAATGTTCATCTGCAAACTATGAGGAATACGAAGGTCGTTGTGTTACTTGTGTAGAAGCTTCCCTCTTAAGCACGCTAGCATTCGTTATTGAAGAACCCCTGCTACCATATTTAACTCAATTTTATCGAGATTTTCGGTACAAAGCATCTCATTTTGCGTTTTGTATTCATATTGTAAGCTCAACTAAAAAAGAATATGTTAAGTGGTTGGTGATTGTCCAATTATTGCTTATGAACTCTTGTAATTCTTGCTTCCAATAATCTTTTGTTCTTGAAAATTTTGCCAAAAGTTTCTTTATTGAAGAAATTAGAATGTGTCAGCATTATGCTAATTTATAGTTTGCGGTAATTGTCGAAAGTCTCCAAATGTGATTGTAACCCATATGAGAAACAAAAAGGTTTGCCATATATACAAATTCAATAAAAAAAAATTAGAACACATTTAAAAGTGTAGACTTAACACAACGGTTTCCTATTCGTTGTAGGTTGCGGTTATTCAACTATGGATATTATAAACCAGATAAAAAATGGATTTTACTAGAAGCCACCCATGAAAGTGTTTTTTAGTAACCTACTAGAAGCCACCCATGAAAGTGTTTTTTAGTAACCCACATTTTAAGGTGTGATTTTCATTTTTAGTTATAATTTTGCTAAAAGATACCCATAAAAATTAGTTGGTGTCTTTTAGCAAATGCTTATAGAATAACTTGTTAAAAAAACACCATAAAAAGTGTCTTCTAGCAAAACTCATAAAAAATCATAGGTTTTTCTTATTCGAAAGGAATTTGTAATAATGGTATACAATTAAAATAAGAATTCTGCTCTTTTCTCTGCACTTTTTGTTCACGCTCAGCTGTTTGGACAATTATACCCCTAACACCTTGCACCAGTTAATTTATGCAAGTTGGCGAGCTTTAGAACACAGGTTTTTTGGACTTTGTTCAATGCATTTTAATTGGTTTTGCATGTTTTTGTTAAGTTTTTTCACGTTTTTTGACTATATTTATGGTAGATAAAACCTATGTTATAACCCCCCTATAAATACACCTCTAAACTTCCTCATTTCCTCACAACATCTCACATTCTCACTCTCACCCCCTATGATTTTCCTTCTTTATTTTGATGTAAAAAGAGAAGGAGGTCAATTCTTGGAAGAAAAAAAAAGATGATTATCTTGGAAAAAAAAGAAGCAGATTGGGTAAAACTAAATGTGCAGATTTAGTTTTACCCTAGTAAAGCTGATTTTCTTGTAGATTTCTTTTAGCCTTACCACAGGAAGGCTGGTTTTCTTGTAGATTTCTTTTAGTTTTACCACTGGAAGCTAGGTTTTCTGGTGGTTTTTATTTTTCGCAGATTTAGTTTTACCCCATTGTAAGTAATAAGAATTATATTAATAAAATGATATTTTATATCTATTATTTTTGTTTCTTTATTTTTGTTAATTTTTGCATTTATTTTATGATTGCGTAATTCGAATAAAGTAAATAAATTCAGCGTGAATTAGAATAAAAATTGTGTATTGAATAAATTGGAATAAAGTTACGTATTAAAAAAAATCGAAAAAAGGCCTAATTAAACTCACCATGAATTCGAATAAAGATGCGTATTGAATAAATTCGAATAAAAGTTACATTACATAAACAAAATGTATATCAACTATATATGTTATCACATCAAATTCCTTCATACAAGACGAGTCAGCACATAAGAATGAGGTGCATTTCGTGACACTCATCTTATATGAAGGAATTTGATATCATAACTTATATTGCTGATTCTTAATAATACATGTTCCTAACTTATATAGACGAGTCATTACATTACATTCGGATTGCACCTTCAAACTTGCTAAACAACAGGCCTAAAACATTCATCCGGCATCTCTATTGTTTCATTCAAAAGATTAAATTATTGTTAGGCTTGGTTTAAATGATGGTATTCAACTGTCAAAAGAATGAGGTCCATTCCTTGACACTCAATACCTTCATCTAAACCAGCCTAACAAGAATTTAATCTTTTAAAAGGAACAATAAGAATGTCGGGTGAATGTTTGAGAACTGCCGTTTAACAAGTTTGAATTACCCCATTTCAGAGAAGACAATTGTTGTAGTTGGAAGGTGCATTTCTCTACCTAATCACGATCTTCTGACGGAATCAGACTATTGATAATATATTCAGTTGATCTCAGCAACGTTACTCGCATATCAATCCACTGGAACATGTTGTGCTCCCAAAACATGCTCGCCACGTTTTCGTCATTCGTTAATTCCACCCAACTGAATGATACTCTCCCTTTGTCGAGCGTTGGACGTTTATACCGAACTTATTCCACCCTCCTTGTGTCTCCGGGGTTGACTCCTTGGTTGAATTCATTCAGTTCATCCTTGAGACCTCTTAACGTTACACCAAGGCACCAAACCTTCAACTTCTGAGCTTCTTTGCCGTTGAATTATGCATGAATGTCGATCCAACCAGCCATTGCTTCAAATCTACACAATAAGAAATTAAAAACAATCAATGAAAAACTCATTCAAACATTTCATCAAACACTTGGAGTGCTAATTATACATAAACTCTAAAACTCATAACTACAACATTAACATGCAAACATCTAAACACAATTAAGCAACATAAGTCAATTACATATAATATTGTATCATTTCTTGCAAGCACAATCAAAATTTAAACAAACCCTAAATCTAAAAAAATTCTCTAAAACACAAAACTACAACATAAACATGCAAACATCTAAACATTTAAGCAACACCAGTCATTTTCATGAAAACATTGTATGATTTCTTGCCAAAAAAACCAAAATTTATACAAACCCTAAATCTAAAAAATTTATAATTTAAGAGAAAAAATCTAACATATAAACATAAAAGGTTAATGATGTTTGATTATAAAAACTTACTTGTTATTAGAGTGTTGTTTGATTTGAACTTTAAGGAATTTTGGAGTTGAGTGATTTGAGAGAGATTTTTGAGATTTGTTGAGATATTAGATGAGAAATGAGGAAATAAGGTGTTCTGCCTTGTTTAAAACAGCACGTAGCGTTAGTGAAGTAGCGCAGCATTTAATACGTGCATTACTTAACTAACGCAAGGGTATTTTCGGCAAGGCAGCTGGGCGCGAGCAAAAAGTGCTGGGAGAAGAGCAGTATTGTTAAAATAAAGGGTCATGCTAACGAGACACTGGTTAAGCACACCATAAAAGGAAAGCATTACTAAATGAAACTTTTTAACTTTTTATGGATTATACAATTTGCACTACATTAATTACTATAAAATTTCCTTTTTTAGTATCCTTAACTAGTGCCTGGGGGTACTGGTTAGCATTTCCCTAAAATAAATCATAGTTCAAAATTGCGGCATTTTGTTATTCAATCTGAACTTGTAATAATGTGTGGCCTTAGGATTAGAAATGAGTCGAGCTGAATTGAAATTAGCTTAGTTTTCCTCGACTCATTAAGAATTGAATCGACTTGAAACTCAACTCAAATTTGTTAAACTTTTTTACATTTAAATCTCGACTCTTTTCAAGTTCATGATCAACTCATTTGACTCGATAGCAAGAATAAAAAAAAAACTGAAAAACAATGCATGCAAATTTCCTTATGTTTTTGTATGGTTCAATTGAAAAGTCAAGTAGTTTCGAAAAGACACTTTCTCACTAGTGTTGTGTTGTTACTTAGGTGTTCATTCAACTACGTGTTTGTTGATTAAGGTACGAAGGTTCAAGTTTTCTTTATTAATTTGCTGTCACATGATCTCTAAGTTGTATAGTTCGTCTAAGACAATCTCTCAAAGACTAACATGAGATTATTCAAATGATTCGTACCATCACCTCATATATGATATACTGCTTGTTGTATAAAAACTCATAAATTCATCTTACTTCCTTAGTTGATCCTATTAGCACTTGGATTACTTTGCACTGTTGCTCGAAATTACTATGCACTATTGATCCTATTTATAATGATGTGTTTGAATTTTTTTTTAACCCTCCGGTTCTTAAGGCAAATAATCTCTAATAATATGGAGTTTGATCGTAACTCGCAAGTAAGTAAATCTTGATCAATATTGTTTTTACCGGAAATAAAACTCAGGTTGTCTCGAACGATTTATTATAAGTGTGTTCATTAACCACTTAAGTTCAATTACTTGATTCTCGTTATGATGTGCTTGTCTCTGTTCATTATAGAGTATTTTACTGAATCAAAGTTTTCCACGAAGCTAGATGATTTATTATAGACATGTTGCTCTCAAGCTTAGGTATTAGTTTAGTCAATGATACAAAATAGACTGGACCACATTTGAGGTGCAAGAGTACAAAGGTTGAAGCTTTGACAACGTATCAAGTTCAAATGAATTGTCTACATAATTTGTTGGGAGGTGCACATGAGTCCACTACTAAATTGGAAGATGATAACTAATTGATTTTAATTATTTCATTTATTATATTCTTTATTTTATTAAAATTTGGAGAGAAAAGTTTATATTCTGTGAAAATGAAATGACATTAATTTTTTTTAAAAATGATATTAATTTTGAATAGTTTCAAATTTATATAACGAAGTTATTTTAATTTTGTTCATACTGACGTTGTAAACCTTTATTACAGATGCATTCAATCAATTCAAATTGCTATGCCTCATTTTTAAGTGTATTCTTAAAATACGTTTTCCAATATCTACTTGACCTGACTTTGTTGATGAAGTGTAAAAATAATTTACACCTTAGAATTCTTCCACCTTTGGAACCAAGAAAATTCACCAAAACCTAATTTTTTTTTCTTCGATTCTTCCACGTCTAGAGCTAAAAAAAATTCACCATGCTAACCATAATCCGTAGTCATATGAAACCCTTGAGAAACCAAATACACCATCTATTTCCTTCAAAAAAAAAAAATACACCATCTATTCATATTTCATCAACACTAATTTAATAGAAAAAAAACATAAGCGCATACTTTCATTCTACAACTATTGAAATTTATTGAAGCTCTTTTTTATCTATCACAAGTGTATCAAGCCCCGTATCAATTTCACCTCATATTCGTTATAGGCAAGATTCTCATCAGTAAGGTGGTATTTTTATTTAAACTTCTTTTCTCCAATATTGCAGTAATATTAACTTGAGAAACTTTGTCAAATTTTTTTTGAGAAAATCAGAATCAAAACCCATAGCTGTGTATAGACTTATTAAAAATCGGATAATACATGTCTTAAAGTATAAAAGAGGGGATTTTGTTTTTGCTGTGCTACCCGCTCACTAACAACTAAAAGGAGAGGTTATACAATAAGTTTATAAAACTTCTACTCAGCTAACACGAAAAAAGAAACGTGCATTAATCTAAGCAGTACATATATGTTTTCAATTGAGAGAATTAAGGTTTGGCTAAGCACTATTATTTCCACATTCATGAGATTTCAGAGCAAAGGCGGTTACAAAACTTTAGAATTAAAAACATGTCTATAAAACCAAGTCAAACATTATAATTAATAATAATATGATAATAACTTTCTACGCAAAATATTTGAAATATACTCAAAATTTACAACAAATTTGACATGTTCAAAGGTCTTGTACTCCTAATAGCTCTACCATGCTCATATATTGATTTATTCACAAAAACTCAACTAAAATAATTGAAAACTTATTAGATTGATTTATTTACAAAAACTTAAACAAAACAATTGAAAACTTGCTAGAAAGACTCTAAAACGACTCGTAAACACTGCTAAAAACATTATATATGATTGACTAATGACTATCATCGCATTTCAAAGAACTATTGAAACAAATGCCCTGGACATAATTTATATGTTTCAAAACAATGTAACTATAATTGTGGAATTGTGATATTGCAATTTCGTTTGACTCGTTATTTTTCTCTTCTATCCTACAACATTGACAAGAGTAAAACACGTGCTTGAGAAAAAAAATTCTGGATGGTATAGATGCTACTTGAAATGGACTGGCTGCAGTAGAAAAGAAAGTTTGGAAGAAAAAAGAAGAAGTTAAAATGCAAGATGTAATTCAAGTAATAACGTAAGTTTTTGAATTATCTGTCTGTTCAATTCAATTATACGAGTGAAAGGCATGCCACCTACGTTGTATGTGTTTGTTCACTTACAATTAGAGGAATGAGAGGGGTTAATACAATTGCAGTGATAACACTCAAACTTATACTAAATTGATCGAGGATGCTTGGTATCCCATATATTATGCTCTTTTAATCAAATGGAATAAGTGTGGAAGATAAGCAATGACAACAACTAAAGCAGAGACAAGAACAACTGTAATAGCAACGAGTGAAGAGAGAAACGACATCTGCAATAGCATTTGAAGAGGAGGAAATAGGAACTCAAGAGGAGGCAAAAACAACTTAAGAGGGGGCAAGACCATCAAAAGAATAAATGACGATGTAGAGAATGTCCTCAAGAAGTGCCCATATACAGTTCTGGAGGATATTGTCAACGTCGTCCTTTATTCATTAACTGCCCTTTCCTCCTATTAAGCTTCTTTTCCCTTGTCTTAAGCTAATCTTGCCTTCTCTACACTTACTATTATAGCTGACATTCTTCCTCTTCAATAGTTGCAATAACACCTACTCTTGCCTCTTATTTAAAAGCTGCTAATTTCTTCTCTCGCACATTTCTTTCATTTTGATTCTAAGATTTTAATACATGTGTTACCAAACATCTTTAATCATTCTAGTTTAAGTCTCAATATCATGACCATAGTTATGCTTTCCCCATCACTCCTATAATTGTAATTAAATACAAACAATACAAGTGTTATGCCGCTTACTCATGTAATGTAATGAACACACACAACAGAATACAACACAAACAAATAATTCAAAAACCTACATTATTAGCTAAATTACAAAGCTAGGTAGTTCTTGGAGTAGAAAATGATTGTGTGTTGGTTTAAATGAAAGAAATGATTTTAAAAATATATTGTTGATTTGATGAGTGAAAAAAGATATTGAGTATGAAGATTTGATCATGATGAGTTTGATTAGCTACTTGTTTAATTTGAAAATGATTGTGATTACTGAACTAAAAGAGAATTCAAAGAAGTTTTTATCGATCACTCTGAAATTTTTGCAATGATCAAACCAAAAATGGATTTGGTACGGTCATCGACTTTGAGATTTTTTGTGTGGTGACCAAATCAAAAATGGATTTGATGCAGTCATCACTTATATTTTGGTTTTATATTATTTAAAAAGAAGTTTTGCAATGACCAAAAACGAAAAAAGAGGATTTAGAGTCTCCGAGTTTAAGATTTTTGCGATGATCAAACAAGAAGAGGATTTTAATATAATAATAATAATAAAAAACAAAGGAAAAGAAAGAGTTGCGAAGAAAAGGGTTGCGACCCTTTGTACCACTTCTGAAAAGGGAGATGACATATTAGTACGTAGTGGTTCCAACGATGCTCTTCTATGTTGAGACTTCGAGGTAGAAAGGCTTCTATTTTATATCCGTCCTTCTTATTATATGTATGAGAAAAGCTAGGTGAAATCTACGTGACTCTCATCACTTTATGTGGGATCTATTTTCAAAATGTGAGATTCATATGTGTTTCATCCAATGAAAGAATAAGGGTTAGAAAATGAGTATCTATAACATCCTTCTTTGTATTTAGTATTTTGATTGTGAGGGTAATGGTTGAAGAATATGATAGTTTTAATGTAAACTATAGGAGGCTCGCATTCTACATTTCTACAAATGTTTAGATGTGTTTCTCTTTTTCTAAAGTTTTCCTCTCTATTTTTTTTTCTTAGCTTTTCTAATGTTCTCCTTTTTTCCTCATTCCCCTCACTCTGCATTTTTCCCCTATATTTATACACCAAAATTAGGGTAAGATTATTTGTAAATGATGTTTTATGTCCAACGTCGCGGCCTCAAAGCATCCTTTGGCTTGTTGTGATAGCAGTACAAGTGCACTCAAATGTAAAACAAAGAAGAAAACAACAACTGAGAAAGATAGATTGATTTTACACTCAAAATGATGCTAGGGTAGGAGCATGGTGTAGAGACCACATGTCTCTTACAATCCTTTTGCAAGGAAAAGGAAATATGGATAATAAAAGGCTTAAAACAATATGGTTATTTGATACAAATAGCAATACTTGTCAACGATGCACTACTATATTTTATGTCTTTATATTTTTATTTCACTTTTGTATTTATATTTTCTTTTTGCTGTTTGTTGAGTTTTGGTTACAAAGATTAAGTTATTATCACTTATTTTAGAAAACTTTTTAATTGTATGATAATATTGAAGTTCTACAATGTCGATCATGAAATACAAAGTTAACATTTTGACTAAGATTCAAATGGAAATTGTGAAAAAATGAATAAGCCATCAATTTAATCCTTGAATTATCACTCTCCAATTTAGTCATTAAACTTGTAAATATACTTACTAGTCCTTGAAGTATATAGAATACTTCAATTTAGTCCCTTCTATTAAGATGTTAGGAACTAAGTTGATGGATTTTATAAACATTAGGGAGTCATTCGGAGACTATTTAATTTATTATATTAAAAAGTTTATGAACTAAATTGAAGGGAGAATGATAGTTCAAATGCTTAAATGCATTTTTGACTCCTTAACCTTTATAAAGTTATGATTTTACCCCTCTAACAAAAAAAAAAAGGTTTGCCCTCTATCGATATGAAAATATGTTCTTTTAGTGCTTTATCTTTAGGGAAATACACTCATTTTCTCCCTTATAATTACATAATGTTGCGATTTTGGCCACCCATTTTAGAAGCGTCTTCTAAGTAGTTTTGCAACGTTATGTAAAGTTAGGGAGTAAAATTATTTTTTTTGTTAGGAGGCTAAAATCACAAATTTTTAAAAGTTAAAGGGTTAAAAATGCATTTAAGCCTAGTTTAAAAACTAAATTGATGATTTATTCTCTAAAAAATCATTAAATGTATCAAGTACGTAAAACACAATTTCAAATTTTGCATTCAACATTCCAACATAATATATTCATTTCCAATGTAAGAAATTTTAAAGGTATAGAGAAGGCTATACATCTTTGAAGTTGATACCAATAACCAATTTTACCTTTTTTAAATGTTTAAATAGGATTTGGTGACAATATTATACTTTCCATCAAACTTATCTCTTGCTCATATCAACTCAAGGAGATCAGGAGATAAACATTAGTTTGTAGAGCTTATAATAGCAAGGACTAGAAAAGGTGGTCGAAGAAGAAAAAGAAGACTGGCTTTGCTTGTCAAGGTTGGATTTCCAATTCAATAGAGCACTTGCTTCTCTACTGTGGTGGCAGAAAAACTAAAGAATGAAACAATAATTTAACATTTCACGACAATATAAACCAGTGATTTCACAAATAAAAACTATATTACTAATAGTTCCAATTACATAATCGTACCAATCAACCGGGTGAATGGTGAGGGACTTGCTAAACCCACTTTCTACTCAAAAAATCTTGCCTCTTTTAACTCAGATTTGACGCTTCCAATTTCAGCTAGGATAGAATCCCGCATTGCCTCCACGACCATCAACCGCTGGTTGAGAGATTAACATATTCGGGTGTTTTTGATATACTAAAACATATGGGATTGAGCAACTTTTCTTGCATTTGTTTGATTAGAAATTAGTCGTGAGACTGGACAAAATAGGTAGCAAAGGATTGACTATCAAAAACATCAGAATACCATATTTTTATTTTTCACATAAAAATATTATCGCTTTCTCTCTATTTTGGTATCAATCCGTATGATGCACTTTCAATGAATATACAAGACATTTTGTGCTACAACTTTGAATAGGGATGGCAATTGGACCCAGACTCTATGGGCATCTGACACCCGCAAAAAATACCCATTATGGGTTGGGTAAAACCCCACTTTAATGGATACGGACTTGGGTATGGGTATTACCTGCAAAATTGAATGGGTATGGACACGAGTATGAGCACTATACTACTCAGCCCCGCAACCCGCATATATGTATTTATATAATATGATAAAATAAACATAAAATAAACATTAGAGATCAAGCATGCAATTAAGCTAATAATTTATTTATTTTTGGTGTACAATTAATTATCTTATTTAACTATTTAAGCCTAAACCTAAACATAAAACAACTTAATCCAGTAACCCTACCCCTCTTGCAGCATTAAATCTCTGCCGTTTCCTACCTTTCATTGCTTTTCGGCTAAATACTACAATTCGTACTATTTTATGAGTTGATTTGAAATTTTTTGGATCATAGTTTTATTTCAATTGCGATGTTTTTTATTCTCTTTTCATAGTCAAAATGCGGGTAATGAGTGCGGGTATGGGCACTTAGGTGCCCATAGAGTATGGGGAAGGGCACTAAAGTTGTTGCCCACGAGGGTACGGGCTCAGGTACTGACATTTTTTACAAACACGGGTATGGGGATAGATACTATAGTACCCTAACCATTGGGTACCCATTGTCATCTCTAACTTTGAATCAAATACTTATGACACGTTAGCATCTATTTATGTAATGTTGTTTCTGGTATATACCAATATGTTTGATCCATTCTCAATGAATATAGGCTTATTTGATCCATTGGTCCCCTAAATAACTTCAATTTTTCATTTTGATCTTACAATTAATAAAACGTATCTTTAAGTCCCTTATTTTTTCCTCCGTTTGCCAAATAAATCTCTGCTGTTAAGTTTAACCTCAAATGTTTATGGTGGATCAACTTTAAGAGTGGTCCATCATATATCCTGTTAATTATTTTAATTTAAACCGTTTGATCTTTTTTTTAAAGAAGGGCCATTGGATTACGCATGTATATTTTATATTACGGTAAGTCAACAACAACTAATTAATTTTCACTTTATTCATCTTCTTCCTCACTCTTGTTCATCATCTTCAACATCATATTCATCAAACTTCAAACTTTAAAGACCAGAAAACTCAAATTATTTTTTTAAAAAACTCAATCTCAAATTACAAAATGAATAAATTCGTTACCAAAAATTGATAGATCCATCAACAACATAACGAAATATAGTAAGTTACAAAATCAAAAAATAGCAAAAAGCCTAATCTCAAGACCTTACGTGTAATATTCATTCAGTAAACCAAAAACACCGACCCACATAAGCCAAAAATTGTCGAAGCACGGGGTGCCAAAAACAACAACCAGCAGCGTGAATTCTCTTCTTCCATCATCTCCATTATCATTAATCAAATTTGTTCAGCATTAGGTTTCACCGCAGTACCAAATCAAACGCTTCCTGCGTAAGGAAGTGGTAGGAGCACGGAGGAAGGAGAGGAAACATGTAGCCTGAGAATGAAAGGACGATTGGTAGGATGGAAGAGGTAGAGGAAGGTCCATGAAGCGAGGAGGTCGATTGGTAGGATGCTACGTTGAAGAAGATGAAGAAGTGAAAGAAAAAGATGAAGAAAGGGAGAAATAATTAGGTGTTGTTCACTCATCGTATGATAAATTATACATGCGTAATTCAATGGTTATCCTTTTAAAAAAATATCAAACGGTTTAAATTAATAGGATCTATGGTGGACCACTCTTTAAGGTTGGTTCACCATAGACATTTGGGGTTAAACTTAACAACCAAAGATTTATTTAGCAAACAAAGAAAAAAGTGAGGGACTTAAACGTACGTTTTTATTAATTATGGGACCAAAATGAAAACTTGAAATTATTTAGGGGACCAAAGGATCAAATAAGCCATGAATATATAAGAAATTTTGTGCTGCTATTTCATTTGTTTTGAAATATAAAATATTCAAACTAGTCTCTTAGTTTTATAACAACTAAATTACTCCATGAGTCCTTTAAGTTTGAGGTTTGTAACAGATTGATCTTTTAAGTTATTTTGGTCACACGTAAGTCTTTAAGTTTAAGGTTTGTAACAGATTGGTGATTTAACCTATGATACAAAAGGATTAGGGAACATTAGTGTTATGGAAAGAATGAGCTTTTCATTTGGTCGAACCCGTCATATCCGGAAGTTGTTTGTGCCCAAATGATCTCTTTCTCTATATTTATTATTATTGTGTTAGAAAAATAAAAGCAAAACTATGTAAAACATTTGTTCCTTTGATAAAGAAGATAAACAATGATGTTATAGAGGACTTCATTTCTTTCATTGCTTATATTTGTGTGACTGCTTGCTTTACTTTCGTTGTGTTAGTTGCATAATATGAACAATCGAATTTCTTATTTCACATTCTAGTAAAGCTCCTTTCCATGGTATTTGCAATTTTGCTTCAATAAACTGTCCTAATAATCTTGTGTCTGCAGTCGGGACCACATTTGAGGGGCAATTGTTGATTGTGCAATTTTACACATGTGACGCTGATGTGGCACATTGTCGACTATAATCAGGTTAACATTATCCTAGAGGCATTCATTAGTATTTTCCATGTAAAATTGTTCAATATATAGAGTCAAAGTTAACATTTGATAATCAGGTTAAAACTAGAAAGATTATACCATATGAATTTTGATTTATCTTAATGCATACAAAGTAAAATGGTTGTTGTTTTTCTTTTTTAGTGAAACCAATTATAACAAACAAAACCATTCTCTGCATAATTATATCAAAGGGGACAAAAAAGGACATGTTAAGTATTTGGGAACCAAAAGTAAAAGGGCTTGAAATACAATCAATTGAGCCAGAGATTAAAACACCATCTTTTGCAGGTTTAGAGATTCATTGAAAAAGACTGAAATATGCTCAAAGAAACAAAAACCGTGAAGCTTGAATAAAATAACATTGCTAGACCCCATGAAGTTTGTTAACATTTCTGGAAAAACTTGGCTCGCACCATAACTCAAATTCAGACTCTAACCGATCTTTGTTAAAAGACGCTCGGGAGATTTATTATTTTTTTAAATATTGTTATAATATTTTACTCCTTTCTGAAAATTTATTTAAAAAAGATGAAGGTTAGACATGATTAAAAATTAGAGACTAAATTATGAATGACAAAATTTTGGATGGACCAAAAGCCTAAGTGACAATAATAAAGGAACACTTACACCGTTAACCGTATTGATACGCGGACAATTTTTTTTCTTCACTTTTTTGTAGTATAGAGAGGAATTTTTTTAGTACAAAGTTTGAGTTGTGTCATTAATCAATTTCACAACTTTGTTGACCATAAGAATGTATATTGTTAATCACTTCCAAAACATATATCTCTTACTTATAAATGTTAACCCGTCTCGCTATACTTAACTTAATATCTTACTTATAAATGTTAACTGTCTCGCTATACTTAATCTCTCTTACTTATAAATGTTAACCTGTCTCGCTATACTTAACATAGTTTTACCCTAATTTTTCCCTCCACACTTATGAATGATTTTCTAGTTCCACGATGATTAACAAAATAGTCCTAATCAATCCCTTGGCTTAGGACCCTCTTCTCCGATTACAACCCCTAATTCCTTAGGTGGTCTAATATTCTTTGAAGGTTTTATGAACGTTAACCTATTATCACTAACAAACGATTATCCATTCCTAGACTAACCATGTTTATTAGAACAATTCAATTTTGTCTAAGTTGAAAGCTAGGGTCAGTAGTCATTCATTCTCACTAAATCATGTTTATATTTGATCAGGATATAAAAAGCATTAAGAACAATTGAATTGAATAAAAACTAGATTGTCATTCACAATAAATAGAGTTTCACAGCAACAT
>Ga0315913_1002883_pt1 | contig 20468 bp, 6 predicted proteins | sample MpolsnodulesMG_FD_207736 | JGI IMG/M metagenome (GOLD analysis project Ga0315913, IMG submission 207736) | Medicago polymorpha root nodule microbial communities from Los Angeles, California, United States - small nodules | ecosystem: Host-associated > Plants > Roots > Nodule | place: USA... | reverse complement strand
ACACGTCCATAACTATATATGATTCCAAAAATAGTTTGTGGTTTATATGATATTAGAGGTTGGTGGGTTTCATGTCATGAATTTATTTTTGGTTTTACTGATGACATTGAGTTGCATAGCATAGCATGAAGTATTTTGGGCTAATGTCACTGGGTGGCGGGCCTTGTAGGTGGGCTAATGTCACTGGGTGGCGGGCCTTGCTGTCGTGGCTGTGTGCGTTAATACGACAATATCCGGATCATTTGAGTCTTGCATATCATGCATCTCATGCATAAAGTTTTACAAAATAGTTTTGTGTACTTAGTTCTTTTGGAAATTTCTAATTCTTTTTAGTTGATGAGTACTTTTATTATTATTTTATGACATTTCTCTGAGTTTAGGTGATCCCATGTAGAACCGAAAATTGACCCTTACATTAATATAATGTTGTAGGTACCAAATATGAAGTATGAAGCTTTGATGTGTGATGAAATGCTTACGGGGCAAATTGAGTTTTTAAATGACGAAGAAAATTAGTTTTTATTTAGTTGTAATTGTAATTTAAATATTTTTGAAGGAATTCTAAAATTAGCCTCAAATTTAGTAGGAATTAGTTTTATTTAACCATATTAACAGTTATGTGTAAAATATTCATTTGCTTTATCGGTGACCAACCTCATCATAGAAGTGAAGCCTAAGGACGGCAACGAACAAGATATAGATAGAATATTATAATACTCTGTTCTCATATCTATTGTTAGATAAAAAAAAAGTATGCTTGTTAAATCGCTATGTTTTTCTGTTTAAGTTGTAGTTCTTAACTCGATACACCATACAAATCCAATTAACAAATGTGTTAACTCGGATTTTTTAAGTAATAAACAAGTTGACAATAAATTGAGTTACAAACTCAATATTTGTTATATTGTCTAATGTTAAGAAATTAATGTTAAACAGGACACGGAGTTGATTTAAGAAAGTCATTTTTAGAGCCGGTCGAATGAGGATGTTAATTGAAAGATTAAATTATTCTGATTTTTTTTATTAACTAACGAATTTCCTTGTACCAAAAAAAATGAGACTCCTTGTACCAAAAAAAATGAGACTCCATTCAATTAAACATTAAACATTCTATAAATATTTCATTATTATCAATTAAAATTGAAACAGAATTATGTGCGGTTCTTCCCTAAAAAAGTACATGTTGTACTTGAATAAATAATAGAGCGAACTGTAGCCACTTGCTAGAGAGAGTGTTGATAGTGATTCATACTTAGCACAGTTGATGCACATTTGTTCAATAATTTATTTTCACAAGTACCTCCTACTTCTTTTTTAAATTTAATTGATAATAATAAAATGTTTATAATTTGATTGAATGCAGTTTCATTTTGTGAGTACCAACCACTATCAACACTCTATTTTCAAACAATATAATATTTATTTATTTATTGAATGAAATACAAAGTACCACTTTATGTTACAAACTTACATCCATTTTTAAATTGTATAAGTCACGTTATTTCTACTAAAAAAAAAAAAATCATGTTATTTTATTTAAAAAGATAGTGAGTGTTAAAAATAGAGTATTATTTAAGACTATATCTGGTTATCTTTCCGTTAACCGTAGTGTGACTCAAAGTTATGTCATGCAATATTTGTTGTGTCGGATCCTAACTGCGTTAAAATAACATAACAGTCCAAACCATCACTTAAAGATAAGAGTGGTGATAGGACCATCATATGTGACAACACCTCCTTTACCACCACACACATGTGACACATGGTCATGTGATCTTCACCACCCCACTTACACCCTCTTTTATATGGATGAAATTACTAAAATGTCATTTTACACAAGGTGTATAATATGGGTAGAAAATAGGTTTAGCAAATGTATTTAACTCGGATTCTTAAAGTCTAATAATCATATACAAGTGAATAAATGTTTGTTTACAACTTATTATTATTTGTTTTTTTAAGGACAACTCATTATTTGTTAAATTGTCCCATAAGTCGTAACTCAACTGGTAAAAATGTCGAAATTGTTAGGCCGGACATCTTGACCGAGGTTCGAACCCCGACACCTCCACTTTGTGTGTGAGTTTATGATGACTTTGCCATTTCTTCTATGTACCAAAAATTGTCTAATGTTATAGTTATACGGGACAGGAAATCAGTTTAAGAAGCCATGTTTACTCGACTTAAAAAAGGTGATTATGCACTTGACGTGTAGAAAACAATTGTAATCCATGTACTCAACACTCTTACCATGACAAAATGTTGGTATTAGAATGAAGGACTAACAGCTTGTTAGCAGGGCCGGCCCTAGGCATAGGTCGGGGGTGCGACGTCCTAGGGTCCATGCCTTTAGGGGGCCCTAAATTTTTTTTATTTTATGGAGGGAGGTGTATATAGAAATATTTGGTTTTTGCGGGCTTTATATAATAATATTCACTAAAAGGCCTGAAATATTGACATGATATATGAATGGGCTCAAGTCTGTTAATGTTTTAGGCCTTTTTGACGAGATTTTCTATATATACCCTCGGATAACACAAAAATTTCTATATACACCCTCCTATAAAAAAAATTGATTTTTTTTAATAATGTGCCAATAAAATTATTATCGAAGAAATTGGTGATATTTTTTTGGGCAATTTGTTTCTAATAATGTGTCTCACTAATATTAAAAATATTGGTGATATTTATTATCCAAGAAATTGAGATAATTTTCATAACAACAAATTATATTTTAGTTGAAAACGAGCCTACAAAATTAATCTTAATCTTTTCTTTCTAAGGTTCCAAAAAAATAAATTATATCAATATTGTAATGTCAAATTTCTTGAATTGATTGAAAGGATTGCAAAATTGAATTTGATATTGTAAGATCATGCGAGACAAATTCATGATATGAATTTGATGTGAGACACATTCATGATCATTTCGTTAGTGATATTGTTCTCTTCTATGGTATTTTATTTTGTTTTGGTGCCTATAAAGTATTTGATTTATTTTTAGATGTTTTCTAAAAAAAATTATTTGGTAGTTAAAAGCGAGGGAAAAACAAAATGAAGAGCTAATAAAATCACAACAATAAGCTAAAAAAAATTATGACGTATTATATAAGGGGGCCTTTTTATCATATTATGCCTAAGACCCGTAAAACTCTAGGAACGGCCCTGCTTGTTAGTCGACTAAAGATGTTAATTTCCACTTCATCGTTTTAGACACGGTTCAATGAAGGATATTAATTCAAAGACTAACTATAAACATTTCAGTATTATCCATTAAAACAGCATTCCAATCTGGTACTTGAAAATAAATAATGGAGTTAACACTAACTTAGCCGTTTGTGCAAAGTATTTCAGAATATATGAACCACACACACTGACACTATATTTATTTGTTTTATTTGATATACACTTTTATTTTTATTTAAAAATATACTAGTAGTTGATTATCTTCCCGTTAACAGTGGTGTGACTGTTAATGACATGCAATCTTTGTCGGATCCTGAATGCTTTAAAATAACATTAAAGATAAAGCAAGCGTTCGATCAGAGACAGGAGCCATGTACAGTTACCTACCCTACTCATCATGCAAAAATATTTATTCTTTTCCTAATTCCTTCTTTATACTAATTTTAATTTTAATAGGACCCCCCACGCCAAATAATGATGGTCATGACATGAGAATGAGAGGAAAAGTTAATGATGAAGGTCACGGGTTCTAGATGATAAAGCAGCAATTCGTGGTACCATCCCCTTGGAATAAAGTCATAAACTGAGCAAAGACAGACACAGGGTGAGACATAACAGAGTGGATAGATTTTCACTAATAATAAAACCAATATAGAATGACATGCAGACATTCTCTCTGTGTGTGACTATAAAGACGGATCAGTAACATTGATCATTAATTAATAATTCCTCTTGACTCGTACTTTATGTTAAATAGATAGAATACCAGCTAACCCTAAACATAAAATAGCAATAATAATAATAACAATAATTAAGGGGAGAATCTTAGAAACATTGGTAATTTTTGGTCAAACAAATTCATTTTAACTTCTACTGCTTCAACTACAAGGATCCATACATGCAATGAAACTCCTTGAAAATTCAAGCAATTAGAAGACATTCTTAAACCATGAACAAGGGTAAAAACAGAAGCTTTCCAAATGAGCTGAATTTTCTCAATCAGATGAAACAGACAATCTATCCAAAGCATCAAGTACATGCCTCATTGTAGGTCTCTTTTCAGTGCTGCTATTAACACAAGCCATAGCAATCTTCAAAACTCCAATGATCTCTTCCTCTTTATCTGCATCTTCAGCCAAGTATGGATCTAATACATCTGAGAGAGGCTTCTTCTCTTCAATGCAGAACTGAATCCATTGAACAAGGTCCATTTCTGAGTTACCTACTTGTACAATAGGTAATCTTCCTGTGATCATTTCTAACAAAATTACACCATATGAATAAACATCCCACTTCTGTGATGGCTTCACCACTTTAAGTGCTTCCGGAGCTTGATAACCACTTCCAATAATATTTGTTGTCACTTCATTGGACAAGCTTTTCTGTCTTTCATGTAGTTTCTCTGCAGCCACTCGGTTCGATTGCATGGTCGGTGAACCTCCAGCGATGTTTGCAAGGCGCCCTAGTCCAAAATCTGAAATGTACGGTGTCATGTCATGTCCAAGAAGTATGTTACTTGGCTTTAGATCTCCATGGACATATTTTTTGGGGCTGAACTCATGCAGATAGACCAATCCTTTTGCAGTTCCTTTCATGATTTTCAGTCGGTCCGACCAAGTTAGCGGCGTAAATGTGACAAGTCCAGCCTTCCCTGAATACATAAAAATCAAAACCAAACAATCAATGAATCAAATGGACAATGTATGGATAAACAGCTTAAATAAGTGCTTATAACATAATCATTTATCATATAAGTGCTGCTGTATAAGTTCTTTCTATAACAAAAGATAAAATGTATAAGTTCTTTCTATAACAAAAGATAAAATAAAGTTAAATAGTTTTCATTTAAGCTATAAGTTGTTTTCATATAAGCTATCCTGAAGAGCTACCTTATAGAAATAAGCTGAAAACAACCTATAGATGCCATAAACTATTTTCATAAGCTATCCCAAACAATCTCATGAGTGTTGAGTGTTTATGCTAAGTAGATAAGCTCAAAATTCATATAAGTCAATCCAAACTTACCGTGAATTGCTGAAGCAAGGCTTCCATTTGGTATATAATCATATATGAGAAGCTTCTCATCCACAGACCAGTAGTAGGCTCTAAGAGTGGCAATATTTGGATGCCTTAACTTCCCTATAGCTTCTACTTCTGTTTGAAATTCTTTAAACCTTTGAGAACCTCCTTCCCCCAATCTTCTCACAGCCAAAGCAAGCCCCTCTTCAAGAACAACTTTGTACATAATCCCTATTCCACTCTTACCAAGAACAAAAGCTGAAGCCTTAAGAAGTTCATCCAAATCAAAAGCCACTTGTGAATCTAATGGAACAAGATCATATTGCTCGACATTGTCAGACAGTGCCTCAGATTCATCCTTTCTGAAACAAAAACACTCTTTCCTTCTTTTCCTTCTCTTGGTAACATCATTTTCATCCTGATCCTGATTAAAACCGCAAACCCTCGAGTAAAAGAAAGAGAACAACAGACCTAAAAGACAAATTCCAATTAAATCACCAACAACAATGCCAACCACAGCACCTTTACTTAGCCCTTTGCTTTTATCAGAACCAAAACCAGCATCATTTGGTGGATAATTGACAGGAAGATTTGGATTTGAGGAAGGTGAACTAGTAGCTGGAACATCAGAACCACATGGATTCTTCAAAGGTGGACCACACAAACCAGGATTTCCAATAAAAGCAGTTGGTCCTCTATTCATCAAAGCACCATTTTGTGGTATTGGACCATTCAAATTATTGTAAGTAAGATCAATATAAACCTTCTCAGGCAAATTTCCAAGGCTAGCTGGGATTAAACCACTAAAACGATTATGAGACAAATCAACAGTTCCTTGCAAACTTGACAAATTTCCAAAGTCACTAGGAATTGAACCATTAAATTGATTGAAAGAAAGGTCAAGTTTTTCAAGAGAAGACAAACCAGTACCAAATCCATCAGGCAAAGAACCAGTAAAATTATTTCTACTGATAACAAAAGTTTTAAGTCTCTTACATTGAACAATTGAAGCAGGAAACGACCCATTAAAGAAATTTTGTGACAAATCTAGAGTTTGAAGGTACCTAAGATTCTGAATCTCATTCGGAACAGACCCAGAAAAGGAATTTCCATAAAGCACCAAACTTTGAAGTCCTTGAGCTTGAAAAAGCTCATGAGGCAAAGCTCCAAAGAGTTCATTGTTCCTGAAATTGACATGACGAAGCTGTGAAAGAGATCCTAGAGAAGAAGGAAGAGAACCATGAAGTTTTCTTTTTGGGATACTAATGGAAACAACGGTTTGGTCTTTGCAGGTGATTCCATTCCATGAACAAGGGGTTTGGTCAGAAGAGTTCCAGTTATTCATAGAACCTTGTGGATCTTTGAGGGATTGTTTTAGTGTTAGAAGAACATAGCCTTCAGGGTTTAGAGATTTAGCTAGAGGTGAAAGAGTGTTGCAAAAGAGAAGAAAAAAGAAGAAATGAAAAGGGAAAGGGAACATTTTCTTTCTTCTCCAACTATGTGACCGTTGGAGGTAGAAAATAGAAGAGAGGAAAGGTTTTGTTAGAGAAAGAAGAAGGAGAAGAAAAAGAAGGGACAAAGCAATGCAAGGTGTTGAAGACAGAGAAATAGTTGAAGACAGTAAGGTTGTGTGGAAGAATGGGAAAGCAAAGACCTCGTTGGCCTAGCTTAGTAGTGAGTGGAGTGAGAGAAACAACTCACACCCGACACGGTATCCCTCTCAATTTCTCACGATATTTCCCTACATTCAATAGTGTCGGAAAATGTTAATTTGTGCGCTTAAAACACATGATTGAAATACATTATTACATTTAATATTTAACTTTTTAATAATTGAATGCACAAAATTTTAGAATACATTTCTTCTTTTGAGTTACTCTTTTTATGTTTATACTTTAAACAATGTCCTAAGAGCATCACAATTTTTTTAAGGGTCATGCTAACTTGCACGATACAAGTACATGTTAAGGTTTTCAAAAAAAGAAAGTATTTATTGAGCTAAATAAAATTTCAATCTTTTGAGAAATAAATTGGTGCAATTTCCAATGCAAAAATTCTATCTTTGGTATCATAACATATGTCATAGGGGGTAGAAGTTAACATTTCATTTTTCTTATATAGACCTTATATGTACACATCATTTATTTATAATTTTTTTGGAGAATACTAACAAGTGTTCCAAGGGCAATGATTAAGCATTATGAAAAAATTGTGTATTCATTACTTTATCAAAAGTAACATCTTATATTTCTAAGACAAAATTTATATTTGTAAATTCCTTAACTATTGCCCTACGGGCACCGGTTAGCAAGACTCAGTTTTTTAAGAGAAATGCTAAAGAGTATCCCGATATATTGGTTAAGATGATAAAAAATAGAAATATTGTATTGGAAAATGGTGAAAGGTAATAATTTAACTTTTTAAAAATCAAGATATTGTTGAATTCAATGTAAACATACTACTTTTATGTTCCTTAACAAGTGTTTGAGCACTTGTTAACATAATTTTTTTTTTCTCTTTCAAAAACCTCCATCCCTAAATGTATTACCATTTTGTGAAAAAAATACGGGAATTAAAAAAGTTATTATTGTATTAATTTTGTTTTATAAATTTATCGTTTAGAAGAGAGGATTTGTTAATGTTTACAAAAGAGTATTTATTACTATTAATGAAAAAAAAATGAATATAATTCCCAAATTATTTATCTCGGGGTCAAAAGAGCAACATAACATAACACCATCGACATTACTATGTCGTTTTTGTCAACTCCCACTTACAATTAACCAGAGAATGACGGAAGCTTGCATCCGAACCGCCGTAGAAGCAATACACTCCTCTCCATACCAAACCGTTCTCTATCTTGCTGGCGGAGCTTCTCAGGTTCTGGGTTTATTGCTATCTGTTCCCGGTGCTTCCAATACTGTTCTTGAAGCCGTTGTTCCTTATTCTAGAATGTCTCTGATTCAGTTACTGGGCAAGGTTCTTTCCTTTTCATCTTCAATTTCATCACTATCAAACCCACTTTTACTTGCGTTTTTATTATTCATTGCTTTCTTATCTTTGGTGCAGATTCCATCTCAGTTTTGTAGTCAACAGACTGCTGAAGATATGGCTTTATTGGCTTATAATCGTGCTCTGAAGCTCTCTTCGCCAGGTTGCTTCACTGATCCTAATTTGAATTTGTTTTATCTTTTGTTATAAAATTAGCTTATATATAAGCACTTATATGATGAGCGCATGTGCCATAAGGGCTTAAGTATGTTGTTTGTCCAAACAGACGCTAAGGTGGTGTACATTTTTTTTTTTGTTGATTAGGATCCCCAGTTGTTGGTGTGGGCTTTACTGGTTCTTTGGTTAGCGGTCGTCCAAAACACGGGGAACATAGGTATTCTCTAATTAAAAATGGTTAATAAAACTCAGCTTATTCAGTTTCAGCTTATTTGTAAGGTTTTCTGATATGCTTAGCTACCGAATGGTTTCCTCACGGGGGATTCCAGTTTATGTTTGAACATGTCCTGCTTTCAGTAAACATAACTGACCTCAAAGTAATTTTTCTGTTTAAGGCAATAAGTTCAGATTAATCTTGCAAAATCAATCTAGCAACTCCATGTGAAACTAAACTACCCAAGGAATCGCAATTGGTGAAACTTATTTGTAATGAGAACAGGGTTAGGTTAACGTGCTTGGGTTTGCAGATCAATTTTTGTTGGAACTTGGAAAGCATTGAGAAGTTAGGTGGGATTTGAAGAAAATAGGAAAATAACCTGCTAGTACCTCTTGGATTATAAAATATAAAACTTGTGTTTCAGGAACTATTCATAGACTCTATTTGTTCAAGAATGAGACGATGCAAACTATTATCTACTGCGACTGTAATTAGTTAATAATGCCTTGAATTGTCTTGGTAATCACATATTGAAAGTAATATCGAGATAATCATCCACCACATAAGATTTATAACTAGAATACATATTTTCTCAATGTCCTCTTGTTATTGATTATTTGTTCATCTCATCCTGTGAATGTATATTTTTCCTAAATGGAGTTAGCTGTATTAGTCATGTATACATGAAGATACTATACTGTCATGACTTAGTACAAATTAACCTTAACCGTATAGAAGTGCGTTACTTCTTTTCAAGTTACCTCTGGACTTATTTTTGTTTAATTCAATTTCATGACTTTGGATTTTGTTAATCTGTCACATTATATTTAAAGAAACTGTTTGCTAATTGCACAGTTGCGCCTGTGATACCCTTGCTCGCCCATATGTGATTTTTGGTGAAGACTAATCATATCTGAACTTTTTTCTTCAAAAAAAAAAAAAAATCACATCTGAACTTTTTTATTTTTTTCTTGTAGATTTTATATGTCAACAAGGACAGCTGATCGACTTTGGATATCAAGGGTGACCTTGACTAAGGTACTGTTATCTTCTATTTTGTTTTTAAGGTTATTCTGAACATAGTGCTAAACCTGTGATAATATCATGTACACACAGGAATTTGCTAGTATACTATCACTTATTATCAGAAGTATATTAGCCAACTACCCCTTTTTTATTTGAACTACAAACTCACTCCCTTTCCAATTTATTTATTTTTGGAAACCTAAACCTTTCAGTTTCTTGTTTCTGTTCCCTTTCCTACAGTCACTAAAAGCTCTTAATCCAGGAACAAATAGGCCTAAGGCATTCAATCAGGTCAAAACAAGATCTATTAAGAAAGCTTACAATAATCGTACAAGATAAAGCTAGGAAGTAACATCAGATAGAACATTACGGATATATCCTTGAGTAGTTCTGCATTAAGAATAGAATAAATCGAGAAAAAAAGTTGTAACTGGCTATCAATTCAAACAGTTGATAAATAAAGAAAATAAGAATCAAGGATAATAACTAGAAACACAAAAAATGAAATGTGAGGATATTTCACTTTGTTGTGTTCCTCTTCAATTTCACATGAAGAACAAGCTTCTATGGTTCGCTTCAATTACAACCCTAGTGGTCCAAAATGGTTAAACGGAGGTGGTGGCTGGTGGTGGTTTTATGGTGGCTATGTAGGAACAAGGTAATGCCGTGGAACATTTCCGACAAAGCAGCGGTAAGAAAGGGAAGCCAACAATAAAATGGAAGATTTGGATTTCAAAATAAATAAAAATTGTAATTTACATTACTACCTACTGATTGAGTAGTTCTATAAAGGAAAAGAGTGAGTTTGTTGTCCAATTGAAAAAGGTGTAGGATGATAATATACTCCGTATTTGTAAAAGATAACTGGGAATATATTACCAGCCTCTCCCCCAACCACCACACAAACATAATGAATATTTATATTTATTTATTTATTTCGCAAAATATTTTAATTTAGGGGCTTCGTACTCGAGAAGAAGAAGACAGAGTTTCTAGTCATCTTTTGCTCAAGGTGTGTAGCAAGTTTGATAAAAGAAGTGAATATTTTTGTTTTGCTAGTTATTTGCATTTACATGATGTTTTCTTCTATTTTTCTCCTTTATAAGATTATGCATTAGAACATCAGAGATCCCATAAAATGAGATCAGGAATATTTGGAAGTTAAACTTTATTTTATTCCTTTCTTCATATTTGTTTAAATATCTTTAATTTTTTGGCTTTCTTTTTGCTCCTTACTATGTTCTGTTCTAGGCTATTGCAAATGCATGCAAGGTTTCTTCAAATGATATTCCGGAGTTGAGTGAATCAGATGTATCCGATGAATGTGAAAAGCAATTTAATGAAGATCAAGAGTTAGAGCAACTTATAAATGGTCAAATATGCTTCAAGATTTATCCATTTAGAAGTGGTATAGTTAAACCTTTGTGCAGAAACAATATTATTACTGTTACAATGACGTTTTACGTTTTTATTGATAATTTTTTATTCTTTGGTTTCAGAGATACCAGCAGAAAGGAAAATAATACTGCCCGGTTCTTTCAATCCTTTACATGATGGGCATATCAAGCTCATGGAAGTTGCAAGCCGGTATAGAAACCCATGTTCTTTTGACGGAAGTATAAAATACATGTTATGTTATTTGATGAAAAAAATGCACAAATTTATATGTTGTTTCTTAATTCATTTAACGTCTGCTTATAAAATACAAGCAAGTTTCTTCTTACTTTTTGTTGTTATTTTTATATGCTTGTTATAAATATGTGCTCGTCAGCCTATTGTTCTTTTTAATCTTTAAATGGGAATCCCCACAAGTATAGCTGTGGGATTAACCGTTGGGATCAGAAACGGTGGTTAGATGAAATCCTTCCTTAAGTGGTGACTGTAGGATTTGAACCCTTGCAGTTACCAATATAGTTCACCTGGGCTCACAGTCTACTCTTATTACGACCAATTTCATTATGACATTAGAGGCTAATTAATATAACTATGTGTCTTGGAACATATGAAGTTAAGGTTAACTATATGAGGAATGCTAAGAACACTCTCTTTCTAACACTCTCTAACAATCACTCCTTTATTGGGTGAAATTAATATGTGTAAAACGGGTATTTTAGGTACATATATACATAAAATATACATATTAAATATACTACTTCTCTTCTTTTCTTATTATATGTGAAAACTACAAAGGGTGCTCTTATAAAAAGAGATGAAGGGAGTATATTGTTATTTACTGAAAAATGTTAGGCAAAATTACACAATTCGTCTCTTAACTTAATTTCAGGTAACACTTTCATCCTTTATCTTTTTTTTCCTGATTTAATCCTTTATGTTATTATTACGTAACACTTTCATCATTTATCCTTTTCTTTTTGCGATATAGTCATGTATGTTATATATAATGTCAACGTCGTTATCCATTTTTATCAAAACAATAAAAAAATTCATCAAACTCATAAAAAACCCAAATCTTCATCATACAAACATAGAAACCCAAATTTCATTGAATAAAACCTATAAAAAAGGATATCAATGTTGACATTTTATAACATAAAGGACTAAATCGCGGAAAAAAAGATAAAGGACGAAACTGTTACCTCATTATAACATAAATGGTGAAATCGGGAAAACAAACCGATAAAGGACGAAAGTGTTACCTAAAATTAAGTTAAAGGACGAATTGTGTAATTTTGCCAAAATGTTAATATTAGTTATCATAATTAGTTAATGAAAAAGCAAAGAAATAACTTATCATATAGGGCTAATAATAAAGCATAAAATATTCTCTTTAAAATTTATATTTTATGTCAATGCTATGATATTCAAATATCATTAATTGGACAACAAGTCTAAACTGTACAATTTCAAATCTTTAGATTATATCATATTATATATTGATGTTTTTTTTAATCAAATCTCTTTTGAAAGTCTAATTAGGATCAGTTATATGTATGATGGTTTATTTATATTTATTTTCATTTATTGGTAATTGTAATTCATAGTCTCACTTATTAAAGCACATCCATGCAGCATTTGCGGTGATGGGTATCCTTGTTTTGAACTATCTGCGGTCAATGCAGACAAACCTCCATTATCAGTGTCTCAGATCAAAGATCGCGTCAACCAATTTGAAAAAGTTGGTGAGGTTCTTTTATGCTCTCCTTGGTTCAATATACAAAACACACTGTTCCTTTTTGTTTTTGAATAACACACAGGTCCTAACTATGCACACTAGTTTCTTAAAGATCATCTGTTATACTATTTTATGAAGGAGACCCTGCTTCTATTTTTATGCTTAACAGGGACTTATTGCCTTTCTGATGTACCATATATTATGTAATTGGTAATGTGATACTATTTTTACATAGCTAATACTGAATGAGATTCATATGTGCTTTATTTTGAGCATTTAAGATAAATTCGTACGGTATTATGTTATAGTGAAGAGTAGGATTAAGAGGAGTCAAAAGAATTAGGATTCGTTAGGGCAGTTAGTTAGTTAGTTAGTTAGGGGAGATTCAATTAGATAAGTACGGGGTTATTGTAGAAAGTAGACATTCAGCCACTTGTTTTTGGGAGAGAACTGATCAAGAGCTCTGATGACAAGCAGAAGCCCTGGGGAGAGTATCTCTTGATTTTCCTGTTTAGATTTGTTCATTCTATAAAGCTGTTCTTTCCATTTCTCTATTTTTCATCACTTTTGCAAATATGATACTCAGAGCTTAACACTGTTTTTCAGTACTTAGTTTATTATTGTTTAAAGAACCACCTAAAGTTGTAAATGACTTCTCTACGATAACTGCAGGACAGACAGTAATTATATCCAATCAGCCTTATTTTTATAAGAAGGCTGAACTATTTCCCGGCAGTGCTTTTGTAATTGGTGCTGACACAGCAGTGAGGCTTATTAATGTATGAAACTACTTACTGCTTGGATCAATTATACATGAATTTCATTATTTCTTGTCTTGCAATTTTTCGATACTTGATTGTTTCTAGGGATGTAATCTCAGCTTGCAAAGCACTCAATCCCTAGATTCTGTTGGACCATGTCACTATCCCATATGATATATATGTTTTTTTTTTGTGGACAGTACTTTAGCTGCTTTTTTAAAGCGCATTATTTATTCATTGGAATGTTCTTTCAACAAATGCTTTTTATTTTGTCTTCTGATCCTTAAACTGTGTGTCAATTTGTAGTGGTTGGCTCATGTTTAATTATATTCCTAAAATGGACCGACTTTTGTTAAACAAAATTGTCTTTTTTGTTCAAACATGGAAATTTATGCCTAGCACATTGAAATTGCTATTTGTCCAAAACATTAATTGAGGTTCTGGGCGAATAAGTAAGATGGTTGACATCAGTTCAGAATAATGAGTTTGTATAAATCTGAGTCTGAGTTATGTACAAGGGAAATTGATATAATTTTGCAGCATTCTATTTTGAGATAATGTGATTCAAATACACACTGAGATGATGGAAAGTGGGCCACTAGATCCAAAAAGAGATCATAGAATGTCATCGGTGGTGGTAATTGTTGAAGAGTTGCGCTCGGCAAAGAGTTAGCAAAACTTAGGAACGGATCCCTTCATGTAAGATTTTCACACAACTAGATCATGTAAAAAATTTGCGTCTATCTCTCGTCCTAAAGATTAAATAATATATAGGTGGATCCCTATCAAGTTTTATGAAGATGGAGGATATATACAACTCCCACATGATCTTGTTATATGAAAATCAATGTCATGTTAAAATATCGCACAAGAGGATCCTTTCCCATCATAGGTCATAGATATGGTGATTGAGTTAATTGGGAGGGGATAGTATTCTTGAAATCCCACATGACATTTCTCAAATGTTGTGAATATCCTCTTGAAAACAGTATTATGTCTACAAAATTCAAAGGCTAACAGTAAACACGTTAAGGAAACATAAGAAAATACACAAATAAAAATGTCTTATTATTTATTTCTCATTTTTGCCTCGTGGATGCCAGCCAAACCACAAGTCTGAATGGTGTATGTAGTGACTTAATCAGTACCTGAAATTTGCATTCCGTGCTTAATTTGTTAACTAACATTTATGTTACTCTTGTAGCCTAAATACTATGACGGGGACTACAACAAGATGCTGAAGATACTTGGTGGTTGTAAAGAAACAGGATGCACCTTCCTTGTGGCTGGTCGGAATGTAGATGGTGCATTTAAGGTAGTACCGGAATAGAAAAGATCAATTCTAATTTTGGTATATTTATTTTTCAAATGTTATTGAGGACATTGTGTGATGCTACAGGTTCTTGACGATTTGAATGTTCCTGAAGAACTAAAAGACATGTTCATCTCCATTCCAGCTGAACAGTTCCGCATGGATATATCCTCTACTGAGATTAGAAAAAAAAGTGGGATGTAAATATTTTTATGGCTGAAGGTCAATATATTATAGTCAAGGGTGAAATCACTTCCTTCATGAAGCACAAATCCGCATTATAAAAGTGGTGACTTTGTTCCTCTGCATTTTAAAACAATCGCAGGAGGTACAGTTTTCTGATCCAAGGTTTTATGTTCACCGAACTATCCTTTTCATTATAGTTTCAAAGAGGAGTCATGTGTGTGCTGCACACTTATTGAATACTCATGCACAAATATAAGGACGTGTCCATTCTTGAATTTTAATATATTAAGATCATGATGTATTTTAAAATAAATCGATTGCACCAATTGAATTGAATTGAATATACACTCTTGTTGGGATTTGTAACTGGCGTGGTCTATTTTCAAAGGAAAAAAAAATTGGTCTGGTTGCCAACTTGTGGTAACTTTTATTCTGGGAATATTTTTTAGAAACCCAACTTAGCAAGTTATATGCTAAAATAGATACCTAGTCAACATCTCAATTGCATCTTATTAAACTGTTATAATTTGCTGCAGCACTGCTGTAGACTTGGTTATGGGATGGACCTCCTTGAAGGGCACCACCCATTATTACAACTTACATGAAGAAACAATTTTTCAATTGAAGATAACAAATTTACCTTGTACAGTCTTAGCAATAGCACCCTATACTATTTTGACTAGAATTAAAAAAAAATCCCTATCTAGTTTCATAGCACTGACTGACTGGTGATGATGATATATAGTTTGATGAGATAATATACAAAGGTCAACCACCACATCCTCCACCACAGCCAGCTCCACACCCGGCGGCAGCGCAGGCAGAACCACCGGAATAGTTGTTGGCTGTCGTGCCGGAGGCTTTGGTTGAGGTTTTGGATACTCCATCTGCACAGAAGAAGATAATAGCAGCAAAAAGAGACAGGCTCACTAATACTGCACATAACATGAAAACTAAACTTCCAAACTCTTCAATCAAGCTGCCACGGCCGCTGCCACCAACTTGGTGCCTTGTCAACCCTATCTCTTTCCATTGCCTCCCCATTTTGTGCCGTGCAAGGCTCCAATGATTCTATAATTGCCTCTGTAAACTGTGCGTGGAAGTGGAAAAACCAAAGATAAAGAGAGATGCTACAATAAATATCTTGTCCTTTGGTAGGTATGAAAAGCTCATGGAAATAGTGGCTCATATATAAAGGAAAAAGAATGTGAGTAAAGGGGGGAAGTGAAGGCAATAAACTTTATTATCCACTTAAACGTTAATGTCTTAACTTTTTCTTGGCGGAAAATTCTATAGTATGTGTGAAGCAAATAACGTGAGTGTTGTTGCCGGCTACATGAGTCTGAATTGTGAATGAAGAAACTTAATCTTAATCTTATCCTAAACTGACAAATAAAGAAGTGAGTCGAGTCATATAAAATACTAGTTCTTTGTGCTAAAATGTCAAAGGTTTCACATTCTTGTCATTGAATTGACCACGGTTATTCAATCAGGTGGATTGTTCGAAGAGCTGAAAACTTGAGTCTTTGAACTTAATATATTTTATTTTTTTGTTTATTAGTAATAAAGAAATAAAATAGAAAATACATTTTTTTACTAACTTTTTTTTTAAAGAAAGTTTTACTGACTTAAGATGGAAGGTCACTTGCTTGAGAAGAAGTCCTTTTTAAAGACAACAATAGTTTCTTTTATAGGTTCTTTTCACTCGATTAATCCTATTTGAAATAAGTCGGGCATCAGTGGGAACATATTCGATCTGGTATTCAAACATTGGTTCACTATATTGTGGGAGTTTAACTCTTCTGCTAGACCCAACCTTTTTGGTGATAGTGATTCTTTTTAATTTACGTTTTAAAGTGATCATCGACCCGACAAGGTTACAATATATTCGTCAAACCAATAGATCACTGGTTGAATCAGATTAAACCCAATGAATTCGTCGTATAACCGGATCTCTAAAATTTGTCTTTGTTTTAAGTTAAATTGAATTGGATCACCCAATCTCTTTAAATTTTAGACTTATAAAATGTTTTAGAGCAAATAAAATGTTTAACTCACCGGTAATTTGTAACTACATAAAAGGCACCTTTGACTTAACCAATTATGTGAACATTTTAAATATTTATAAAAATATTTTGTATTATATACTCTTTTTTTAGGCTAAAGTATGATATATATTTTTTTAAGACTCCACACTAACCCACCAAAATTAACATGGGATAATCGAATCTGATACTTTAAAAGGGATACACTTTAAGGTTTCAAACCAACACCATCAGACCAATCTACGTGGGTTGTATGGTATATTTTTATTTAAGGATCTTTTTTACATTATAAAATACTGTGATGAAATAAAATCTGAGTCTATGATTTAAGCATACATACAATCGTAGTAGCACGAATGTTGGGATTAGAAATAAATATAGATCTAAAATTCCAGCACACGATAACCAACAAAAGTATTCACATTCACAAATACTACACAGTTCACAAATAGATTAGAAAAGCTTAACGAGGATATAACTGGGAAGAACTTCTAGCAGCAGTTTACTCAGAAGCATTTGCAACATTCTCAAAATCTCACTTCTTGTGTCTTCCAAGTGATAGGATTTATATATAACTAGTCGGGACAAGTCATTATAATAGATCTTTAAAACATTACACGTAATCCCAACACAATAAGAAATTAATTACAAATAGATACGGTAACTTACAAATTATAGAAGAGGATGAGAAGATGTTGCTTCAATTTACTTGATCACAAGCTTACGATATATTAATGCTCTTCAACATTTTCCAATCTCCAGGGACCTTGTAATCCAATCATTCATTAACGCACACTACACAATCCTCTTCAACCTAAAAGATGAATGGCACAACCTACTAGTGATGTTAATAATACTATGAGTTCCACGGTGAGTATGTAATTTACTGCACACCGAACCTAAAAGATGAATATGCAAGCCTTGTGCCATATTACACCACCGCCTAGCAACCTATCCTCAAATACTATATTTTCACCTCCTCCAATACACCACCTTGCTCCTTTCAATAAAATAGGAATGCATTTACAAATGCTTCGGGACACAAAACTAGCATTTTATGAAATGTTTAAAGATTTAACGACATAATTCGTATTTACACGTACGAAGTTTCCACTATGCTTAGAAGCGAGTAATTTATGTCGAGGAACTTGTGGTCAGTAGAGCACATTAGATAGGTTCTCTTCTCGCAGTAAATTTTCTCCTACACAAGAGTCAATGATCAAATTCTTCACCCCTTACTACTTATTTAAGAAGTCTGATTTCCTTACTACTTGCACCAATCCATTGTTGATATCTTGTCCAAATTATAATTGATTCATAAATTATTACGGCATCTTAAATTTCAAATTTTCATTAGTGTAACATCACACACTAACAAAATTAATGAAGTTTTTATAAAAAAAACCCAAAAAAGAATTAATGAAGTTGTGATATTTGAAGATGTCATGGTCCATGCCAACAACGCCCGAAATGTACTCCTACTCAATTTTCCGTAAATTGAATTGAGTGTTAACTCTCCGAGTTTACCAAATTTACATTTTTAGGTACCAAAGTCGTGTTAACTCGGAGGTAAACTCGATTTCTGGTTAAATCGGAAGGTCTGACGAGTTTGACCGAGTTAACACTCGGTAAACTCGTGTAAACTTGACCGAGTTTACATTTAAAAAAAAAAGACCTTTTTTTTGACCCATTTTTTTCAAAACCCAATTCCTTTTCTACAAGCTCAAATACTAAAACGTTTACTGAATAGTTTGTTGGATTAATTATTTAATTAATCAATTATGGATTGACAATAATCAATTATTAAGTTAATGTTATAATATAAATTATGGTCTATTGTATCAAGCACTGATTAGTTGATGAATATGTGTATTGACTATTCTTTCTAAATGGACGTGATGGGTTGGACCATTTAGTCAAGTCCAATGAGAGGTCCCTGCCATCAGACGATTAAATGATTCTGAACATTAACATTCCGATGCTATACGGAATGAGGATAGTCATCCCTCTCATCCTTTTGACAGTTCATTCATCAACCTAATTCAAAGCTACACAATTTCTTTATTCATTCATTATTATTATCGATGATATTTTATAACTTATATCTAATGATCTATGGCTAAACACTAAAACTTTTATCAATTGGCATCAGAGCCAAATAGATACATGTTATGGCCACCGATAAATATCGAATACTAATCAGTTTTGGCTGTTGTGATTTATATGAATTCTATTATATCACCATTATGTTTTATTCTATGTATGCCCAAAATCTGATGTAGGATATATTATACAAGGCACGGTTAGTATTTCACTATTTTGCCAATATGTCGAATTTGTTGTCTTTTCCATTAACTGAATTCTATTAGTTGCGAATCGATGTTTATTGTATCCTTATTTGCATGTTTATTTCGCAAAACATCATGTGTGTTACAAGAATTGAAATTCACATAAACTATAATTTTATTCGATACGTAAATTCGTTGAAACAGATCAACGATTCTGAAAATTTGTAAATGGTTTTTTTTTTTCCTCATCAAAGTAGATCGCTGGGTATTATTAAAGAAGAAATCAATATCTATATTTGGATTTTGCTAAGAACCCTAAATTTTTCAATCTCTGATTGAGTCGATAATCCACAAAATTGATATGTGGTTTCCTTTAGTCTCCCAATCGCGATTTCAACACCAATTGAACCGTCATAATTCGTCCTCTAGCGAGCGAGATCAAATTGGGTCAAATTGTGGGTCAAATTGTCCATTTAAAATATATATATATATATATATATATATTAATTCCGGGTCGGATTCCCTTAATTATCTACCGGACCCAATTCTTTTGCACTAATCCGCGTACAATTATTATTTTTTAAATGGCCGTTATCCTTCTTCTTTTTTGTGTTGATCATGTGTTAGTCTTCTTGCTGATCTGGCCTAATATTCATGATATAAATTTATCATACCTATTAAACACACTGGGACTTCTAAGATACACCTCATAAATTGAGGTGTAGAGGTACTCCTACTTCAAAAATTTATTATTAACGATTATTTTATGAAATAAAGAGTTATTCATCAATATTTATATTTAGAAAACATCATTTTATAAGAAAAAAACATCATTTCATTGTTTATAAGAATTATATTAAATTTTTAACATTTTCTCATAAAAAATAATCAATATTTTTTGTTATATGTAACAAAAATTCAAAAAAAGCAAATTTTATTTCGTCGACGCTTTTGGTAAATACGATTTAATTACTGTAATTGTCAATGATAGAAAACAGTTCTTTTTCTTCCAAAAAACCACTCGTTTAATTATTAATTTAATAATTTGGTGCACCGGTACACTCAAATTGTTGGGTGTACCATAAAATTTGTTTAAACATAAATATTATATAAAATTATAACCTATAC
>Ga0315913_1002880_pt1 | contig 20477 bp, 9 predicted proteins | sample MpolsnodulesMG_FD_207736 | JGI IMG/M metagenome (GOLD analysis project Ga0315913, IMG submission 207736) | Medicago polymorpha root nodule microbial communities from Los Angeles, California, United States - small nodules | ecosystem: Host-associated > Plants > Roots > Nodule | place: USA... | reverse complement strand
GTCTTGCTCTGAAAACTTCCATAGTCACCTTCATTTCATTTATATATACATAAAGTACATATAACCCATATAAATAACCACCATCATTCCTTTGATGACATGCACATCAATTAATCAACTAACGTGTAGGTGTGTCTGGAATTTCAGGACAATCCAATTCCTCCATGACAAGAGGATGAATATCAGTTGTTGAATTATATTGTTGAATCACCAAGATTGATGCAGAATTGGAGAAACTAGAAGAAGCCATATAACTTCCAATAGGTCCAAGTTCAGCAGAATCACTGTTACTAACCAAAGGTGCAACCGGTGGCATTCTACCAACCAATATCAAATTACTCTTGCTCAATTCATTTAATGCTGTCTCAATATCATTTTTACTTTCAACCAACCTTTCCTCATACTTAATTGATTCTTCATTCATGCTCTTTGCACTATGGAATTCACTCCACAATTGCTCATCTTTGTTTTTACTACCATCATGGCTACTTTCAACATCATCAATCACAACTGTTTTGCTCTTATCTTGTGCTACACCAACCAATTTAGCACCAAAAGACAATGTCATTCCAGGTGGAGAAGTGAACTTAACAACATGGAGTAAAATTCCTGGATGTTCTGCCATTCTCATACCATAAGCAAGTGCTTCATGATCGTCGCGTCCTCCAAAGAAGATTACAACAACCCTAAAGGAAACCTCACTTGCTTGTACTTGACTTGTTCCTCCTAGACCGCGATCAATCAAAATTCCAACAGAACAAGGTGCATGACTCAACACAAGCTCATTGATTACATGAAATGAATGTCCTAATGACTCCATGGTTCCATCGATACGCTGGTGTTTATGGAATGGAAGGATTATTATCGCAGCGCGCTTTTGATGAGCACTAGTACAAATATCTTCATGGATGTTGCTAAGAGCAGAAATTGCTGTCATGGGACGAACATTGACACTGTTCAATTTTCCATAGGTTTGGAAAGCGATAACCATTTGATCTTCATCATTTTGTTTTTTGTTCCAAAAGGGCATTCCATTGTTACGTGCTTTGTGAACCATGGTGATAGCTGAAGATCTTTCTGAGAGTTCCATCAAGTGCATTGCATAGATACAGAGTCTTCCTCGCTTTCGGGTTCCTCGGGATGATTCTACAAGGTTGATTAGTGTAGGGATGTTGCGTGTGCTGTGGAAACATGCCAAGACTCTGAGCTCTGAATCTTGATCTCTGCGTTGGACTGTTTTGTGTTTATAAGGTGCTCCTCTTCGAGCTGGTTTGTATACTGCCATCACTATTGGAGTGGTGATGAAGGTTGTGAATAATGCCATAAGAACACAAATTGCAAATGCTTGGTCATTTAGTACCTGTGTTACATGGAGAATTACATTACATGCATAAAAAGTCAAACCAAAGTAATGAGATTTCAAATATTTGATAGCAATTGGATACTTCTATTTATTACTTGGAAAACAAGTTTTATTTTGTCTGTAATTATTAGAGGATCAATAAGGATTTAGATTGTCTGCAGCTAGCAAACCACGCATTAAGGCAGTTGGTACATTAGTGGCATTTGGATTGAAATCTGACAGTTAAAACTTCAAACCCGATATTTTAGTTCTTTTCTGAGAAACCAAAATCGCACTGAAATATGGATAGTGTAATCTCGATCCAAATGTCACTGATGTGCTGACTCCATGGATTTTTGAGATTGCTGACTACAAGTGATCGAAATCTGGATAGATAGGAAGACAGATAGGTACCTTGCGATCCTTTCCGATGTTGAGAACAATGAGCTCAACCAATCCCTTGGTGTTCATGAGAAATCCAAGTGCAAGAGCTTCTCTAAAAGGCATCTTGCATAGCATTGATACTGAGATTGTACCAACGATTTTTCCAAAGCAAGCAGTAAATATAACTAGTAATAATAGTGCCCAAGAAACCCCTCCACTTATAGTAGCCACATTTGTCTTCAAACCACTAGAAGCAAAATAGAGTGGCAAAAAGATTCCAGACACAAGATCTTCAATCTTCTCAATCAAAACACCAGCAAAAGGACCATCTTTAGGCATAATTATACCAATAACAAAAGCACCAAATAATGCATGAATTCCAATAGTATCAGTAACAAAACTACAAGCCAAAACCAATGTCAATGTGATACAAATGTAAAGCTCTTTAACAGGTTCACCCTCAGGGGAACGCTTAGCCATGTATGCAAGCAACGGTCTTATTGCAAAAACAGCAAAGAGAATAAAAGCAGCACCACAGAGCATAACCCAAAGTGAAATCAGGGGCGACGTGTCGTCGCCAGATAATGATATGGCAAGAGCAAGAAGTACCCAAGCTGCAACATCATTAACAGCAGCTGCCGACATTGCTATACGACCAACATCAGTGGTTAGCAGTTTGAGCTCAGCTAGGATTCGAGCAAGGACGGGAAATGCTGTGATTGAGAGAGCAACACCCATGAAGACAAGGAAAGGGACAGGTTGTGCACCTTTGGAGATTGTGGCTCTAAGAACAACAGATGTTCCTATGCCAAGAACAAATGGGAATGTGATTCCACAAAGGGCAATTGCTAAGGCTTTTTTACCTGTTCTACGGATTGAACGCATGTCGAGTTCAAGACCTACTAGGAACAAGAAGAACAAAAGACCAATGTTGGCTAGTGTGTCTAGGACTGTTAAGCTTCTCTTTGGGAAAACTATGTGTAGGAATTTCTCGCTTCGGCCTATTGCTGATGGCCCAAGCAGTATTCCTCCCTGCATTGAACATTTTCACATAAGAAACTTACAAAAGTGACAGCAACATTCAAGAGGCAACATCTGTATATAGATGCAAAAGTTTTACTTGCAACAGAAGAAATTACGTTTCAATAATTCCACTTATATCTTAATATAAAACAAAATTCTAAACATTTTAATTTTATACTGACTACCTTAATATAATAACCAACATCGCTAGACCCGTGTAGATGCACGACTATTCCACTAATTTACAAAAAAAAAAACATTTTTGATATGTAAGCTAGTCGGAAACTAATCCCTCAAAATCTATTCAAAAGGCAAAATTCTCTTTAACAATTTTAAATTTCTTCCATATGCACGGATTTGAAATCAAACCATGATGTGCACCACTTTATAAGATTAATTATAAATTTATCAATCATGTCACACTGCCATTTTCATTGTCTCACTGACTTATTGCATGGAATCTCAAATATAAACTATAACCATCAAAATCAAATTAAGGGACTTTCTTTGATATAAAAAAACAATTTGTGGATCAATGATACAAAATAGAGGAAAAGAGAAGACAACTTACAATGATTTCTGCAATGACTCGAGGTTGTTTGAGTGGTTTGCAAAGGTATGCAATACATCTAGTGAATGTGACAACCACACATATCTGAAGAATTAACAACGGAAGTGCATAATCGAGAGGATTTTCATGTTGGAAAGCACCGTTGGACGTAGCCTTCATCGGTGCAGGACATGTCACGTTAGGCGTCGCCATGTTGCCGCGGCAGCACCACCAAGATTCTTCAAAAATTAACGTAGCTGGTTATTATGAATGATATTGATACTAAGAAAAAAGGACAGTGGTGTTGGTTACATAATAGCAAAAAAAGGGTATCACAAACTAGCTAGCTTGTTGTTATGTTATATACGTGGCTTACAGATAAGACCAAAACAAAAGAAGTTAATGTCACAGCTTAGTAGTGAGATTCAAAAGAACAAGCGGAAGTATTTAAACGAAAACCATGGCATCTACGTGTGGTGTTTATCTTTTAACTTTGTTTTTTTACTATATTCAGCATTTTCAAATTAAATGTAACTAATTAACTTTTAACTACTAGAACTTTGAAGGAATTGGATTTGAAATTGTTGTTTTTGTTGAATATTTCAAACGTGAATTAATTGACCATAATGGACTTACAGAATAAAAAACAAGAGTAGTAGTTACTAGTTATCATATATTTTTCTCTGTGAGTGAAAAACAAATCTTTTTTTATGTAAAAAAGTTATTTGTTACGATTATTTACATATTTATTACTATTTCTTATTTATTTGTTACAATTTTCGTGAAGAATATGTTACATCTTTTTTTACTAGTTATTTGAATTTATTCTTATTTATTTGTCATATGTATCATTATTTGTATTGAAAGTTGATGGTAATTTTAGAAAGCAAAAAAATCAGCTCAAAAGAGTCAAAACATACTATTTTCTTTACAAATAGTATAGATTAAATTTAATTTAATATTTACCCAGTTTACACCAAGAATTTCTTATTATCTTGACTGACAAACATTTCAATAGTTACTGTACATTACATTTAAACAATATACTCATTTTTCTTTTAGAGGATATACTCTTCTTTCTTGAAGTCAAAATATAATGTGACATATACCATAAGTTTTTTTTTTTTTTACAAGAGTTTTGATATTAAGTCAAATCAATATTTTCTTAGTTGGCTATTCAAATAAAATTATTATTTTTCCTTTCTAAACAATACATAATTGACTGGAAAAAATATATAAAAATAAATATTTTTTAGGAAAAATTAAATAAAATAGATAGCAAAAAAAGGAATATATAAATGTAAAAAAATGTCTTTTTGTGTTAATTGTATATCTCTTGTACTCAAACTAGTTTTCAAAATTAAATATTAAAAAAATAATAATAATTACTAGTTGTTTTACTAAAACAAATCACTGTTCATTATTAATTTTAAGAAGAATACTCACGTACACTCAAGATTGTGGAAAATTTAAGAGAATGAGTGGATTAATTTATCACATGCTTTTAAGAAATTAATTATTTCTCTTTTCAACAAAAGGAAAAGAAAATAATATTGTAATTTGATAAGTCTATATTGTTTGAAGATATACTAAGGGCTTGTTTGATTCCCTTCTCAAAAACAGTTTTTTAGTTTAAAAAATTAAAAACTATAAAATTTGTTTGGTAAACTATTTTTCAAATTGTAATTTTGAAAACTAGTTTGAGTTTTTTAGTCTTGAAAACAAAAAAAGCAAAACGGCTATAAGTAGTTTTTCAAATTAAAAAACAAATGTTGCAATGCCTCCTTCATACTTCTTGCACTAATGTCTTATTGTTGTCGGTGGGTAGCATTCTGTTAAACTAAGAACTTGTCAGGGACCTTAGTGAGGGTACGTGTTTACTGTCAAAGACCTAACTGATAGTAAGTATTCACTGTTAGGGACCTAGCAGTAAGTTGGTGTTTAATAGAAGATTGATTTTGAACAAAAGAGATGACATTTAGGGATTTGTGATTCAATTTAGAGATATTGATTTTTTGTTCAGAGACCCCAAATGACCATTTTCAACTTTCACTATAGTCCTTGTGACACCTCGTATGCCATGTCATCGTAAAATATGTGTTACATATCACTTAAGAGAACTATTTAACGCTAGGGACTAAAGTGATAACGGAAGTGCACATTCAGAGACTTCTTTGTATTTAATCCTTAGTCAGGGACCTTTGTGACAGTGAGGTATATAGTCAGGTACTAAAGTGGCCATTTATTTTCTTTTTAGAGTTCAAAAAAGGCGGACCTTTGACATATTTTCATCAATGGCATTTGTGTAATTATAATAATATTTGTTATTTTTAACTTGTGCCTGATTTTAATTTGTGCTAACGTAAATCCTTTAGTAGAGGAAAAATAAAATTTCCTCGTGAGCTTAGCTTAGTTGATAAGGACAATGCATAATATATACAAGGTCCGGGTTCGAACCCTGGCCACCAAAAAAAAAAAAAAAAGTAAGACATGCATACTCTCGAAAAAAATGAAAGGCACATCTTGATATTGGCTTTTTACATTTTTTGGTTATTGATTTGTAAACTCTAATAAATTTATCTCTTACCAAATTACTTTGGCATTTTAAAATAATACAAATAAAAAATTAAATAATTTTTATGAAGTCAAATTTTCTTTTCCTAGCAACAAAAAATGTAAAAATTGGTATTATACTGACACAAGTACGTACGAAAGAGAAAAAATTTAATCAAACTTTAACATTTGTCATAAAAAACATGAGTATGAATAATTACCTGTTGTAAAAAAAAAGTAACGAAAAAAATATCGACACAAGCGAAAGCGCGCACACACTCAAAAAAGAAGCAAATAAAAGTTTGTTTCGTGCCCGTGTGCGAGCTCGCTTGCTTGATTGTATATTGGTGTGTGGGTTTTTACTCCGAATTAAGATTTGTGGTTATTGTACCCTTTAAGTTATTTGGTATTTAAAAAAAGAAGCTATTATGTACGTTGTATTTACCTTCTAGTTATTTTTTGTTCTCACAGAATAAGGATGTATATCATCTCAGTCTTGCATACTATTTTTCTTTTAATCTACTTAAGTATCACAGATCCGTCTGTGCACCATTTGCTCAAAAAGATAATAAAATGATATGTCTTAACACTTAACAATAAGATTGCATCGTAACTTTGCGTGTATAGTTAAATGATATGATCTTACAATATTCAACAAATCTTCTAAACAAAAAGCTATGAACTCATCAAATTTAATGTATATTGAATTATCAAGTCAATAATTAAACAAATATGGTATATTTGTTAATTAACAAAATTTATGAATTTTAGTTAAAAAAAACGTTGTGTAAAAAATAGTTTTATAAGTGTTTTCAAAAAATTAAGTTACCAAGTTTTTTACCTTTTCATCTTTAGAACGGTTTTTAAAAGTTTTAAATCCCAAACAGATTTTTTTCTTAATTAAAACAGTTTTAAAGAACAAGTTTAATTTGTAAAATGATTTTCAAAAACTAAAAAAGCAAAACACAATCAAACAAGCCCTACGTATTTGTTTGTGTGGTCTAGCGTCAAACTCGCTAATCCGTTTCAGTTGTTGTTACAGGCTCTTCCTTGCTAGTTGTGTTTTTGTTTCAATGTTTGTTCTGTGATTCTGTTTCTTATGTTTCAGCATGCATGTGTGATGAAGTATTTGTAATTGTGTTTGTGTGTGTGCGAGTGAATATACGTGGCGAATTAATATTGGAATTCCAGTGTTGGAAAACACACATTTACATTAGTGTCTGAAATAAATATGAATATTTCTAGTTTAGATGCTTACCTTCTGATATCTTCCAGGGAAGAAATTTCGCAATGTTTTTCTGTTCTGCTTCAATTTTCAGACCATCGAACTTAATACTGCTCAATTCATTTTGTAGTGATCAAATAAGATATAAGATATGTATAAATAGAGGAGTGTGAATGTGAGTGCTACTGTTGTCGTGACGTGTATGAGCTTAGGGTAGGATTCATAACAGTGCGGCTTATTCCTGCTACGAGTGTGGAACCAATTTGATTGCGAGAGGTGAATATTTCTAAGCATCCTAAACCAATCATTCATGCATATAATATTTCACATAGAACTTCAACTTTAAATTATTTATTTATTTTATTTTCTGTCTATAGTAATTTTTTTTACTATATCTACTTTTGACCTATTGTAAAGTATAATATATTATATAGCAGATAGGTTAAACTTAATTCGAAGGAATGGATCTTCAAGAATCTAAATAGCAACAATTTTGGTGAGCAGGAGAGAAGCTGACAACCTATTTTTATTTTTATGGTGACGTGTTGGCACTTTTGGACTTGAAGAAATTACAAAGCTATATTGAAACTCAACTCGATGGAGTTTTCAGTAATTCAACGGATGTTGCTTGTTGACAGTCATATACATAAAAGGTTGAAACATGTGATGCTTTTCATGTTGAAATGTGAAAAATATACACATATTATAGTTGAAAGTAATTACATGCTTCTAATTGATACAGTTACCAACATCTATGGACAGTTGATTTAGCTGTCTATCAATTCTACATCAATTGATTCCAACATCAATTAATTGTGATACAACTAACAAGCAAATCACTCAACTTCAACCCAATATGACCAATACAAGATTTAACCACATATATGTTTTTTGTAAGACAACAATGTACGGTGTAGAAACGTCTTACACATATACTCAATTAAATCTGTTCCTAGGAAAAAGGGTAAAAAAATTCTCACATGGATGTGATTCTCAGTAGTCACAAAAATAACGCAGTCACACAGTCGAACAACACACATCCATCTGATTCAATCAACGGTGCAAATATTTTTTTTCCGCTCAAAACCCACAACACATAATAGTAAAAAGAGAAAACCCACACACAATAACGCAATCAAAACACAAAGTTCAAGTTATGAAAAATTGAAAACCTCCATCTGCATTAGCCATGACATCTTATCAATTGAGTTCCAATTCATCTCATTGCTATTGCAATTCATTAATTTTAAAATGAGAGGTTTTATTTCTTCTTATTTTGAACGAGATGGAGTTCTTTTTGTGAATCAGATTTGATAGAGGGTGGTCGGGAATCACAGGATACACCGTCCTGTGTTAGTGTCTCCCTAAGGTGTCGACACCGACACATCTTGTCTGAGCACCATCACAGATTTCCTCAACTGCGACACGACACAACACAACACATCACCACATTTGATCTACACCCGATTCACAGAACAATTAACCTTTCATATAGTGGCGGAGCCAGAAATTTTATTGAGTCTGGACAAAAATTGCACATTTCCTGTGGATAATTTTATAGACTTCTCATATAATGTTACTTCCTTCCTGCGGATAATTACACATTTCCTGCGGATATACCTTTCCTGTGGATCCTAAAAGCGAGAGGTCCTAGTAATGGCTGGGCTTGCTACAAAGAAAGCAGAATCTGAGCTTGGGCTAGTGCCCAGGCTAGCTGGGGGGTGGCTCCGCCCCTGCTTCCATACCCATCGCCGTAACAACAGATTATCTGAACGAACCCATTACTGTTGAACAATAGCTAGTGGTGGTGGATCGTATTGCCTTTGTCTTGCAGAGCATGATGACTGATGAATCATGTTTAAGGAATTCACTTAGAAAGATTGAGAAACGCATGTTGGAGAGGAGAAAGAGGGAGGTTTGACTGTTTGAGAATGAGGTTTTGAACTTGGCGGTTTTCCCTTCTTACTATCTTGTGCTGAGTTTTGAGTGGAAAAAAATAGAAAAAGTAAATCTGCACCGCTGATTTAATCAGATGGTTGTCTGTTGTTTGACTGCACTATTTTCATGATTGCCGAGATTCGCAATCCATATTTTCCACTCATTCACTTCAAGAGGTAAATTTCCAGTCACTAAACTACTTAATAAAAAAATATGATTAAATGTATAAGTAAAACATTTTTCATATTTTACCGTGCATACTAAGTATACAATTCATATGCACCATGTGCAAAAAAAACCTTTACAACATCGAGAAATCTATCTCAAATTCAAACTAAGAATCCAAATCATAATTAACACATAAAGGTAACCGGTTCAAGCCAAAAATAATGATAGTAAATATTTGCAGGATATTTTATTTCTCTAAAATATGAAACTTCTTGAGAATATTTTTACCATTTATATTCATTTAATTTTTGAACCCGTTAGTTTATATATTTGTTTACTCTATCCCTAACGTATTAATAAGTTAATAAGAAAAAGAATGTAGCAATTTTACAAAGTTATCGTTATTAAGGATTGAGTGTTAACTGTTGATTGTTGTCATAAATATATCATATGATTGACACGTTTTTTTTAAGGTTAATTGATTTTTCTATAAATAAATTGAAGAAAAGGAAAAAAATGGTAAAAGCATAAAACACAATACCTAAAAAGGAAACAACACAAAAAAATTATTCCTTCAGTTCAAACATGGTAGTCAATAGTCATGCTAAGTACTTCTCTGAAAAAAACCGTCATGCTAAGTACTAAATGCTTCTACTCCAAATATGTATTTTTTAAATATACAATCAAATAAAATAGTAAGAAAGTCAAACTTTTTGATGTGTCCATGGTCTTATGGAAAAGAGTAAATCCCATACTATAAGAAAAAAATAATCTAGTCAAAAAGAAAGAAAAAAAATTGAGATATTTTCAAAAGGACGATTACTCTTTTTTGCAATACCAGCTTGAAGAGAAATGCTAGCAATAGAGTAATCTCTGACATACATTTTTCCTCACAAACTATATTATTAAATGATTCAAAAAAAAAAAAAAGTCAAAATAGTTCTGTTTGAACTTAACAAGTGTGGTGATACATGGTAGGAAGGGAATTCTGCAATTACAAGTAATGAATTAAATTAAATTAAATTTATTCTTTCTGTTTTTTCCCCTTTAGCACAGCACAGCAAAACCAATGGCAGAACCTTGTCAGATAGCAAATTATACATATATATGCTAAGATAGTATTTGTTCTCTATCACCCAAAATATAATATTTGTTCTCTTCTTCAAACAGAACCAAAAGGGCCACAAAGTAGCCTAAATGGAAGCACAGTATTTATCTAAGGTAAACCATGTCATGACCCTGTTTCTTGTCATTGGATTATGCACACTTGTGGCAGGTACCAAACATGTAAGCATCAAAAACAGACTAGGGTCTGGGAAAAACATGAGCTTACATTGCAAATCTGGTGATGATGACCTGAGCGAGCAGAACATCGCTGATGGGAAAGAATTTGGGTGGAACTTCAATGTCAACTTTCTTAGAACTACTCTATTTTTCTGTGATTTGGCATGGAAAAAAGTTCCTCAGTATCATATTGAGGCGTATAACTATGCCCGGGACCACGTACGATGTGACACTGGATGTTCATGGCTAGTGGCTGCTGAAGGTATTTATGGCTTAAATGGACAAACAGGATTATGGGAGTTCATGTATAATTGGCCAAATTGATCGGTGACTCCAACAGATTAATTAATTCAACGTTGGATATTAATCCCATGAGGCCAAGACTAATTGTACCATATGAGTTTATAATAATAATAAAAAAAAGTTAGTTTCAGTCTCATCTGGTGTTTGCTTGTTCATTCATTTTAGGCTTATTTTATTTTGGGCACCATCATATTCATACTGTGCTGCGTATAAAATTTAGCTGGTTTTTGGTTAAAAATAAAAATTTAGCTGGTTTTAATGGTCTCAAGTTTGCAGCTTACTCAACTGCCTTTGATTTTCCAATAAGACGTTCATAGGTAACAAGTACGTAATTAAGTCTTAAGTTAAAAGGAACTTATCATGTTCGTACAGAATGAATGAATATTTTAAAATTTGAATTTGCATAGCAATGATATTATCTTAAAATTTGAGTTCAATGATCAACTCAACCATAGAAAACCAATTTTTAAGGTGAGGGATGTCTCACACTTATAAAATCCATTTTGAAGCCAACATACACTCTTAATGGAATATAAAGACAAAAGAAAGCTAAAATGTTCATCACTTTCAATGGTTAAGTTGCTACATTGTAAAGTAAAGGTAATAAGGTAAAGCATAGTGAAGAAAAGCCATTTTGTTTTTTGACTAAAGAAAAGCCATTTAATTTAGTCAAATAGGTTCCCTGTGTCTTCATATGAGACGACACTAGTCACTTAAGAACATGGATTTTTTTCTTTCTTTAGAGAAAGTGCATGCCTCTGGCAGCAAACCATGATTGCTACGCTTGCTGCCAAGGACAAACGAAGCTGAAGAAGAAAATTTGGTCTCGTTCACCCTAAGTATGAAGCTTCAAAGAATCACCTGCTTCTTTACCAATCTAGCCTATAAATAAATTAATAATCACTGTCTTCCAACTTCATTGCACAGCACACTACCCCTTTCAAATAGAGACCTATTGGGCTGAACAAGAAATGGAGTGTGACATCAGTGGTTATAATCAAGGTTCATGGAGTAGTGGTTGGAAGGTTTTCTGTTAAATAAATGGTAAACTAATGTATATATGATCGGTGATTATTTTGTTTTTCTTACTCTGTCTAAGTTAAAGTAGATGTCCAAAATCAACTGTCTTGAGTCAATATAATATAATGCAACACACAATATTTGTCGTATATAATTTAGACAACAGTTCTCCTCTAACCTTCTAGATGGCTCATCGAATTGAGGAACATAAAAACATATACACAACATCAGTATTGAAACCTGGACTACTGTTGGCATTAGAGTGAACAAACTCATACATTCATGATCAAGTGATTCAATTCTCAGTTCTTATTAACTAATCATCATGAACAGTGCCACCGCCACTGTTGGTAGAAAATCCAATCAGTCACCATATGACACCAACAATCGAAGACATCCCCATTCCTTGCCATATTTACAGCCAAGGTTACATCTGAACAAGCACTCTATGTGTATGTTCGGGAATACCAATATCACGATGAATCAGAAGCTACACATTAGATCTACAGAAAATTACGACAGAAGAGCTCAAGACTCACAGTAGCAGTTGTCAACTGCTCAATCAAACCGAAATTTCAAATAAAATTTGACAAACAATATTAATATAACATTTTAACCAAAATCAATATGGAAACAAATACTAAACCAGTCTTGCAAGAAAAGGTTCCATTGTTCTATTTACCAAAAAATGATGTAATGTAAATGTAACTCACTAAATTGATGTAACAAGTCGTTGCAGTACTATCATCAGCTCACAGTTACACAACAAACTTATATCCACCTAAAATAAGAAAGCATGTAAAGTATCTAATAGTATGAACTAAATTTCTACATCCAAGTGCATTATTTGTTAAAATTTCATTTCTACTATCATCATGATTACATTTCATTACCTACCAAACCTTTCAATCCTCCTGCGACGCAATTCATCCAAAGAAAGACCATCAGAATCATAATAATCACGGCGGTTCATTTCATCAGAAGAACTACCACCACACATCTCACACACATTCATCAAACCAGAATTATCATAAGTACAAGCTTGACATCTCCAATAAGCAGCATTCCTCCCCGTACGGCCAACAGTCCCCCTACCAGTAATGCTTCCCCTCCTCAACCCAAACAAATGCCTAAAAAACTTCACCGGCCAATTCAACACAGAATTAAACCCCCTAACAATAGAATTCAACGGATTTGAACCCAAGAAATTTCGTCTGAATCTCAAATACACAAGTCCAGCAAGTATACCACTAAGATGACCTAAAAACGACACATTAGGCACAAACAATTGAATCAAAATCAACTCAGCCCAAGCAGCGTAACGTGACGGAACTAAAACACCGTAAACATTCGTATAATCATCCGATTGTGAATTAAGAACAACTTTCATAGCAAAAAGAACACCAGAAAAACCAGCAGCGTATTCAAAATAATAAGATCTATGATAATCGAAGAAAACAAGCAAAGATTTAGACAAAACCAGGGTAATACTCTGAGATAAAGCGAGAAGAGAAGCTATCATAGTAGCGAATTGAAGACTACCCATGGAAGATTCTAAGAGAAGACCTTTCCAGAGAAGAGAGAACATGTTGAAAACGAGGTGAGGTTCACCGAGATGGTAGAAAGCGGATAAGAAGAAGCGTTTGAGGTCTTTGTTTTTGAGGATGAGGTGAGGGTTGAAAAGGACTTCATCGATTGGAGGGATAAGGTGGCGGAGGAAGGAAGGGCGGAGGTAAATGACAGTGTTGGAGGCGATTAGGGCGGCGGTGACGGGGGGTTTGGTGTTTGATCGGTAGTACTCGGTGAAGGTATGGAGGGCGAGGAGTGGAAGCATTCCTCGTGAAACTCCTCTTCTTACTTCCATGCTTTTTGTTTCTCTGTTCTTTTCTTTACTGCTTTCAAATAGTTAGTGATTCACGCCTTGGCCATTACGAAACGTATATCAGTTGCGGAAACAAAGAAACTTCTCGATCTTTCTTCTCATATATTCGACAAGTCATAAAATGGATGTCTATAAGAAAAAGCATGTGTATTCAAGTATCAAAATTATAAATAAGTAGCTTCAAAACGCCGTTGTCCTTCAAATACATTAAACTACAAATAGTTAACAAAACAGCACCAGTGGTCTAGTGGTAGAATAGTACCCTGCCACGGTACAGACCCGGGTTCGATTCCCGGCTGGTGCAAAGTATCTTTTTTATTTTACTCCCCAAGTCTATTATTATGCGGCTTCAGCAAATCCCACACGGAGATTTCCATAATCAAAAACTGTATGGTATGCCCCCAGAAATATATCTCCAAGAACCCTGCAATGCCAACCACACTCCAGTTAGTCCCAATGATATGAAAATCATATGCATATAATACAGCAATAATCATTCTTTACCAGAGAGGACCCTGTGGAGGAGGCACATCTATACCGACAAAACCTCCATAGCACACACTTGAACACCCTTCTTCAACTCTTAGTACATACTGAAATTTAAAACCACAACAAAAAAAAAAGGATACTGAATGTCTCTGCTGAACATTGTTATTGAAAAATTTGAAAGAAATAAATAAAACTTCAAGGTAAAATTCCTACCTGTTCTGGAGATAGAGGAAATGATCTGTTTCCAATCTTGAATATAATTTCTGGCATACTTGGAATATTATCACAGTTTATAAATGATTGTCCCACTGGGTTGGGTAGCTTCTCACACAACTTTTACACAATGATATTGAAAAGAAAAAAAATAAAATTGTTTAAGTCCTTAATTTGAAATAAAAGGATAATTTTTTGATGTAATCTGTTCTATTATATTTGCAATTATAAACTACCTCATCAACATATTTTATTATTCTTTCTCTTGTATTCCTTTGCTTAAGTTGAACCTGAATCCAAAACACAATCATATCGCATAAAGTACACAAGGGGCTTTCCCTACTTTGTGTCTCATCCCAACTTTCATTGTCTACCACTGTTTCAATATCATCACTACAAATTTAAATTAGAGTTTTATTTAGAGAGCTGAAAGAATGGAATGTGTCCAAATAATCAAGAGGAAGGGAGGGAATTAATAAAAAAATATCGTACTTTATTCTATGTGATCCATTACGTGAGCAGAGTCCAATGTCGACACATATAATTTCAGGTCTTAACTGAAAACATAACAAGATATGTAAAGAATGGTTCCATTAAATTCCAATGATAATCATTTTGAGTGTGAGGATAAAAGAGCTAGAGAACAAACCCCATTAGTTATGAATTCCCATATCGAATCGCCATAGGTATGGATGATGTTTTTACATTCAAAACTAACATATCCTTCTGCTCCAATGGCATGGTTAATTTGAGTCACCACACTCTGCAAATAAGAACTAAGTAAGAAAAATACACCTAATGAAAAAAGTGTACCATAAAAAAATAACAAAAAAAGAAGTCTAATGTTAAGATGTCATACCGTTGGACCGGCAATTAAAGATGTTCCTGAGTCAATAATCGCGGCACAACCACCTTGACATAGCCCTATTGATTTAACTTTTATATCGTAAGAGAAAGACCAATGGTATAAAATGATGTAATTTGTATGCACTAATAATGTAACATGGAGTGGAATGTAAAAAGCAAGAGAACCTGTTGAATTGTTTTCAAGTAGAATGTCTCCAACATCAATCTAAAGATGAAAACACCAAAAATCAATGATGACATGGTTGATGATAAGAGACTCACATAAATATGAATATAGTTGTAAATATAATATATACCTGCCAATAGCCCTGTTGAGAAAGTGGAACATAAGTATGGTCACCCCTAAAGTGTCTCCAGTCAATACCACCAAATACAATCTCACCACCTATGTTTGAATCTGGGTTTTGGTTTAGCCAAAGAGAGAAAATCTTTTGAGTCATGTGCCCTTGTTCTATCATGTTATACCTGTATTTAATCACATAACTTTATTGCTGTATTCAATGCATTATAAAAATCTCTGGAAAGAAGGGAAAATAAGATCAAATATAGCATGTTTATTATAAACATAAATGGATTTATAAGGTTTGCTTTATGTGCTAAGTTACCACACTGGTGTGACTTGTCCAACTGACATATCCTGGAATCCAAGTCCGAGTATCCCATCAAAATGCATTGCTAAAAATTCCAAAGATCCTTCCTTTGTAATCTCTGTAAATTCCTGCAGGATTAAAAGTAACTAGTCACCAGTTTAACCAGTACAAACAATTTGAAGCACTATGAAACACCGCCATGACGCTGACATGTGCCGGGCTGGACCTTCAATGTGAGGTACCGGTGTGTTACATAGTTGAAGCATATAAAACTGAAACAATCATAATAGTGATTATAAAGAAAAAAAACTCAGAACATTGATTGACCTGATCTCTGATGATGATATTCCCAACTTTTAAATTATCTTGACTGAAGAAGCCAGGAATGTGTCCACGGCTAAAAGGGATTTTGCAAGATGTTCCTAAACATTTTCCAAACAAAAACTTCTGAATAAGAACATTATAATAAACACAATTACACAAGCTTACCAACAAAAAGAAAGATTGAATTTCATGCCAATTCAAAGTTACCTATTTTTGTGTAAGTGCTAGATAGCTTGGACCTATACTTGGAATGAATGTAGCAAGCAATCTGCATTTAGTTATACTCAAATTAATCATATATTGATTTTGAAATAAGCATGGTTAAATAAAAGCATATCTGAAGGAGCGTTTAATTAGATCATTGTGAAACTTACAGATAATTTGCATTTGGAAGATGGAACCCAAAGATTGGAGCTTCCAGTATCAAACACAACTTTGAAGATTTGTGGAGGTGTCCCAATACCAATCTCACCAAAATATTGTGCATCAAGATAATTCTTTAGATACACTATATCAGTTGTTAAATGGTTATTTTGATAAATAGCCTCGTTGATCCTTGCAGAATTTAGAGTGTTAATGTTTAAAGTCCTTCTTTTTAGACTAACCCTCATTAACCCATCATCAGAAGTTGCAGAAGCCAAGGATTGGGACCAAGCCCACAAGCATATCGCGGTTAGCAAATGCTTCAACCCCATATTTTCAAGTCATCTAGTCCAATGCTAATTACAGTTTCAGCAGAAGCAACATAGATTATGACTCTGCGTGGACAAAAGTTGATTTGAATGAACTGTTGTAAACTTGATTATGACTAAAACCGAGTTGATCATAAAATGATCTACGATGTTTGGATCTTCATGTAAAAAGAAAAGTGAACAATATATTCGAGCTAAAAATTGATTGTGAAGACAAAACTATTAAAATCAATTCTAGAGGCACATAATCAACTCTGCTCGAGAACAACTAAACATGCCAAAATCAATTCTACATCTCTATAATCAATTTTGCCAACTCCAAAAGTGAACCAAGCATACACCAAAGCATATTTTAAGATTTATTATTGAATGCTAACTTCATGATATACATCTCTATATGCATTTCATAGAATCATTGCATAGGTTAAAGGAAAGTTCTCACTACTCAGCACAAGCAGCAAAATAAAAAGGCATGAAAATATTTCAAAGTTAGGCTTCAAGGCTGAATCTGAAATCCAATAGTAGAAATAAATTTGAAAAGCTAATGATACCTGATAAAGATTAGTGTTAGAGTAGGCACAGAAAATGCACACAAAACATTGAGTTATTCATGTTTCATCTTATATATAAATATGTAGCCATGAGACGGTTACTTCCAATATAATTCACCATCTATTTCTCCTAAAAACAACACAAAACTTGATCCGTTCAATATTCTTTTTTTCACTTTCGATATTGCAAAGCAACAATTTACACTTGCAAAGAAACAAGTGGGGTAGTTTCGTGTGGTATAATGAATGCAATTTCCAGTACGGTAAACGAAGTAGCTTTGACATAAGTACATGACTGAAGACATATTTTTTTCACTTCTAGTATGGAATTCACTTTCACTTACGCATGACAAATGTTACTTCCATTTGTTTCTTCTACGCTTATCATCGTATCTGTTTTGTAAACAAAGTACTCTAATTTTTTTACTTTTTAACAGAATTTCAACTGTAATATTTTTTGGGTTATATATTTTTTGAAAGGAGGTAAATAGTTATTTTTGTAACATTGCATTTTGATATTCAAAATAGTCTTAGTCCATTGCATTTTGTTAATCTAAAAGTGCTCCTTTAATATTGTCATACCCATCTTTGTTAAAAAAGAGTTACTGTCAGCATTGATATAGTTTAGTTTAACGTCATAAACTAGTTTCATTAATGGGAGATTAGCCACTTTAATCCCTGAATGGGAAATGAGTCGTTACTTTAGTCTCTAAATGCGATAAATTGCAAAATAGTCCTTGAATGTAGACTCTGTTAGTCAATTTAGTCTCTAAATATAGACTCCGTTAGTCAATTTAGTCTTTGAATGTAGACTTTGTTAGTCACTTAAGTCCCTGAAATTGACCAACAAAGTCTACATTCAAGGACCGTTTTGCAATTTCTCTGCATTCAGAGACTAAAGTAACCACTCATTTCTCACTCAGGGACTAAAGTGACTGATTCCCCTTCATTAATTGTGTGCACAATCAAGTTTGATTTTAATTTCCGATACATTTAGTGACTATTGTGATTACTCGTTACACATTCAAAGACGAAAATGACTATTTTTTGACGCAGTTAAAAGCGTAGGTTAGCGAGCGCTAAACCTAAATAGAAAAAAAACAAGTTTGCAAGCAACAAACTTGTAAAAATAAGTTCCAGAATCCACCAGAGAAAACTCTCAAAAAATATTATTGATCTAATAAAAGTTATCCTTTTCAGCCTTATAAACCATTGCCTTTGCCTTTTGAGGTAATCCCGCATGTTGTTTTATACCTTCTTCAAACCCCATACCACTCTTGGAGATTTCATTGATCCCCATATCACGGTCATCTAAGGATGAGAATGGAAGAACGAAGTCGGAAGATCGGAAAGTGGCAATACATATGGCCGATGTGGATAACACTATTACTTCATCTCATAGCCATTCTTCTATTCACCACCGGTTTTCTCCTCACCAGAACCGAACTTCCTCATTACAGCCAATGCTCCGACGTATCTCACTCTCCATGCTTTCCTTCTTCTCCTTCTCCCAATAACGATTCCTGCTGGACCAAACCTGCAATTAACCGCCTCGTTATCATCGTTCTCGATGCTCTCAGGTACTCAACGCTCAACTACCCAATTTACCATTTAATTAACTGTCTTATGCTATCTTTTCTGTGTTTTAGGTTTGATTTTGTTGCTCCCAGCACCTTCTTTCAAGGTTAGTTAGTTTTCCATGTGTTACCAGTTTTAAAGATGATTTCAATTTTTCTAATTAGTTAAGTTGATTATATGCTTTTTATGTCATAGAAACTAAACCCTGGATGGATAAATTTAAAGTTTTGAATAATATGTCATCCTCACGACCCTCTTCCGCTAGGATTTTTAAAGCTTTTGCTGATCCACCTACCACTAGTTTGCAGCGCTTGAAGGTATGTTTATTCAATTTCATTCTACTTATCACATTTTAATCCGTCACAAGATTATTAGGACTGTATATACTATGGATATGAAAGAAGGGTCTAAAACCTCCTAGTTATCATGGAGTTATTTTTGATTGAATTAAGGATGTTTTGAAGTTATCATGAAGTTTATATATGATATTTTAAGTCATAATCTTTTTTTGTTAATGTATCTTACTATACACAATACACAATACATATCCCGATTTGACTACCATGATTTAGGCTATGTTTGGAAAAGCTAGTTTTTGAGTTTTTAGCGGATAGCATAACTTACAAGTTCATACGAGCAGAATAGACCTGTTTGGTAACAATTCTTTCTCACGGGCTTATAAGATTTTTTTACTAGCTTGTAGCGTTTTTTGATAAGCTACTTCAAGTAGCGTTTGAGCTTGTAGCTTATTATTTTTTCTCTTAATTTTACCCTTGTTATCTTAATTGAAAAAACTTAAATATTAAATGAAAATTTTCTTTTATGTTGTTTCACATTTATCAACTTGTTCAATCTGTAATTTTTCTCAGCCCTCCAAATTCAACCAGCTTGCTTATCTGCTAGAAGCTCATCCGCTATCGATGAGCTCTCAGCTATCCGCTACATTTTACCAACCAGAGCCTTAATGTTTCATTGTTTGAGCTGATAGCTTTCATCTGTTCTTTGATAGGGCTTGACAACCGGTGGACTTCCAACTTTTGTTGATGTTGGTAATAGCTTTGGTGCACCTGCTATTGTTGAAGATAACTTCATTAACCAGGTGATTTTTTCTTTTCAACTTTTCCTTGTCTCTAATATTTATGGTTTGAAATATTGTTCAGTTCAAGACTGAAATTGGTCCTTGTTCTACATTTCTGAATTGGAATTGCCGACTAGGCAGTTAGATCCAATTTTTATTCTAAATACATATATGTTTACCTACAGTTGTTTCAAAATGGGAAGAAAGTTGTTATGATGGGGGATGATACATGGACACAGTTGTTTCCTCATCATTTTGAAAGATCCTATCCATACCCTTCTTTTAATGTCAAAGATCTCCATACGGTAGGCCTTATATTGTGTTGAGTTTGACTTTTGATTCAATTTTTAATCCTTGCAATACCTGTTAATTGAGCACTAGTGGCTTGCTTATATTTTAGGTTGATAACGGATGCGTTGAACA
>Ga0315913_1002874_pt1 | contig 20493 bp, 10 predicted proteins | sample MpolsnodulesMG_FD_207736 | JGI IMG/M metagenome (GOLD analysis project Ga0315913, IMG submission 207736) | Medicago polymorpha root nodule microbial communities from Los Angeles, California, United States - small nodules | ecosystem: Host-associated > Plants > Roots > Nodule | place: USA... | reverse complement strand
ATTAATTCCATTTTGCCTTGTTAAAAAAAAAAAAGACTTAGGTCATCTTCTTACACCGAATAACATGTCACCCTATTTTGAAACAATTTGTTGATTTACATCATATATGTAAAGAATTTTTTAAAATTTAATTGGTTAACCGAATATCATTAAAAATATTTGACTTTTTCGCTATAATTTCTTACAAAATTAAACTCAATTAGAAAATCATGTATTTCTTCAATAACCCTTAGCTAATTACATAGTTAGATCACGATTGAAATGAAATTGTGTAAAGAAATACAAATAAATCAAAGGAAATGTACAAACGCTAGTGTAGAAAATTGAAAATATGAAGAATAAACACCAATTCCCGCATTAGATAGTATTAGTGTTGTTTGAATTTTTTTTTACTAAAAATAAATGATATTTCAAATTGATATAGTACATCAATACAATGCAACTCTAAAAATAAAAAGGATGATTTCTGAACAAACGCACAACAACCATGTGAATAGCATAGAATGGCAAAGTACAAAAGCCTACACATATGACTATATTGAAGTCTCCGGATCTGCAACGTTGACGACGTCAAAGTCATTGATTGAATCTTCACTTGATCGAATGTGATATGACAATCTGAATGGAACAAATATCTGAAACAAAAAAAACAAGCAACGTCACACAAAGACGGCGAACAAAACAACGTCGCACTAATGTGACGAAATCACAAAAGAAAAAACAAAATAGATGGGAAAATCACTTATTTCAGTAAAAGGGAAAGAAAAAAAGGAGTTACAGGGTTGATTTTGGGTAAAAAATTGACCCTAAATCACCCCTCTTTGATGGACGAAGGAGAAGAAACTACGGTTTTGGTGACGGCTCACAAGAGAGAGGAAGGAGAGAGAGAGAGAGAGAGTTTGAGTACTTGTTTGAATTTTAAAAATTGGAAGTCGCCATTGGATAGAACATACATGTAATGTTTATATAAAAGGTGAGTCACTCCCGATGATGTAATCTTGGGATACCGGTTTTTGTGAACAGAGAGAACACTCACGCAAATATATAAATTACACTTCAACGTCTGGTCGAGCCGAGTTTGAGCTAAAAATATATATTTTTGTATCACCAAAAATGTTAAATTAACTAATTTTATTATTATCTGGTAGTGTTATTTTAACAAACATGTTTCGTGTATATCTGATCCAACCAACTATCTAGATATTTCTGGTCTTATCCGCTTGCGCGCTCTAACTTGTTCTCCAAGTTTATCCTGACCGTTTCTCAGTTGATCTGATTTGCGAGATCTTGTTCCCCAAGTTTCACTAGATCAGTTGTGAATTGTCCATGTAACAAGAGAGCTCGCATAGTTCATTTAGTACATAGAATAGGGTTATGAGTTATCGAACCTTTTCTTCTATTCTCCCTTTTGACTTGTGTGAACGAGCTATTCCCATCTCCATCATTTCTTTATGTCCTTCGGTGACGGTTTCAATTGATATACGTACTATGTTTGAGTGGCCATAACAACAATATTTTAGGGTGTAATTATGGAACGATTTTCTCCTGTGGCCATAATTAAGGATTTAAATGGATATCGATGGACGCGGATAGTGTCATATCCGTGTCCGCTCCATTGGATAAATATAAATTTCATACCCTTCCATATCCGCGCGGATATCCGTTTAGCGGGTAATCCAGAGAGTTTGAAGGATTCACAGATATTTGTTCTGCCATAATATATGTCCCATGAAACACCCCCTAGGTGCAGTCAGGGCCGTTCCTAGAGTTTTACAGGCCTTAGGCATAATATGAGAAAAGGGACCCTTACACAATACATCATAACTTTTTATAGCTCTGATTTTTTCAGGTCTTCTTTTTATTTTCCCCCCGCTTTTTACTACCAAAAAAGAAAAAAAAAACAAAAAAAGATGAGTGGGCCACATGATCCTAAATTCGTCTCACATGATTTAGCATAATGATATATTTTAATTTTTTGGAAACTTTGAAAGACAAGATTAAGATTAACTTCTCTAGTAGGCTTATTTTCAACTAAAATATAATTTGTTTTGTTATAAAATTTCCAATTTCTTGGATAATAAATATGATCAATATATTTAATATTAGTGATGCACATTATTAGAAACAAAAGGCCCAAAAAAATATCACAAATTTATTCGATAATAATTTTTTTGGCACATTATTAAGAAAAACTAAAAAATTTATAGGAAGGGTGTATATAGAAATATTTGTATATAAGGGGATATATATAGCAAATTGAGACAAAAGGGCCATAGATATTAAGAGGCTTCAGCACGTTTAGGCCTTTCAGTAAACTTTGATATACACACCACCAAAAAACCAAATATATCTATATACACCCCCTATCATAATTTTTTTTAAGGCCCCCCTACCAACAAGGGCCCTAGGCCGTCGCACCCCCGGCCTATGCCTAGGGCCGGCCCTGGATGCAGTTGTTAATCGCACAATGAAATGAGTAGTTTTAATTATGACATCGTGGTTGATTGTCTCCTTTGTGGAATTTTTAGGCAATACCGCGAAATGTAGAGCCACCGGGTCGTGAAGGCGGTAATATTTTTGGTGGTACTCTTTTAAGGCAATTTTGGAATTAATAAACCAAACTAAAACAACTAGTAGTATGTAATATTAAGTATTAACTATCATTAATTCTCATTTCAATGTATTATTCCCCACAATAAGAATACCAAAACAATGTCTGTTAAATACATGAGAAAATTAATTAAAACAACTCCTAATTAATTTGCTTTAAACAATGTCGAACCTACAAAGAGGATCAAAAAAAGAAAAATCACCACCCACTCATTGCCAGTAAGATTGAATGCAAAAGTGTTGTCAAGTTGATCTTCATCGTCATCAGAATTTGTTGGTATCTGAGTATTCTCCGTTTTCGGATCAGTCCCCTTTCCTCCGCTTCCTGTGCTACCTGGTGGCTTACGTCGCTGATTTTTCGTCGTTCCCGGACCACCTCCCAATCCTCCGCCTCCTGTGCTACCTATTGGTTTCTTTCGATCAACTTTTGTTTTGTTTTTGTTGTTGTTAGCACATTTTCTGAAGAGAAACAACAAATATAGTTATATTCATGATTCATCTATATTGTCCAATGATAGTTTATTATAAGTTCATACCATACAAAAAAAATAGCTATTTAACAACCGATTTATAAAATCTATTGATCTCAGATATATTACATGGTAATTGTCATAGATTTTTTAGACACATAGTTGTGGGTGGGCAGCACTGGCATGTGGGTGAAGCTACCTGCCGCAAGAGCCATTTGAAGTATTAGAAATTATATATCAAACTTGATTTTCTCCCAAATTAAAATAATCATGCACAAAGAAGTTTTGCTTGCAGTTGCCAAATTTAGTGCATGTGTTTGTTCAATTGTGTCTTGGTGGTTACTTGAATCACTTGAATGTTGGATTTAAATAGAAAGAAGCATGTTACAACTATTGATGAAAACTAAAACACGTAATTAGCGTTTGAATGGTAACTTGGAACACTTCGATGGTCAGCCTATGTGCTTGACTGTGGATGAAAATCATTGACTAATTAAGGTTTGCAGCAGGTAAATTCAAACAGATGTATGTTCACACAAACAACTTGTTTTTTTTATAATGATGTTCATACAAACAACTTGGTTCAAGATCAATATACAATATTATAAATAACTTCAACTTGACTTTATTCAGTCACCGAGATCTCTTTGTATATATAATATTTCCTCCGTCGTTTTCTATACAATCATCTCACAAAGATTACGGATATTAAAAAAAGTCGTTGAAATAATAAATTTATTACAAATATGTGTAATTGTTATCAAATTACACTTTGCGTATAGTTATATTTAACGTTAATATTTCACATTTCATGATAAATTGATAGTATTAATAAGAGACATGTGTTGAAAATGAGTAATAAGTGCATCTAGAAATTTATAAATGTTTTATATTTAGGGACAAATTTTTTTATTTTTTCTAAATAGTTTTGTGATTAGGGACGGATGGAATAATTATTGATATTATTTTTATGAAAACAAACGATATTCATTCATTTAGTGAGTATTAAAAATAAACATGTGGAATGGAATCCATAAATCTACAGAAGGAGTAGAAAACCAAGAACCACAAAAGAATTTCCATTATTTTCTTTCATGTTAGCTAGGGGTCAGGATGCAAGGTCAAAGAAGGTACACCAGAATTATCTATTCTCTCCATAACTGTCATTTTCCGGCGACAGTTACACTCTCCGACTAGGCTCCGGTGAGGATTCTTCCTCGTTTCGTCATCATTTTTTCGTCGTTACTTTGGCCTTTATGGTTTTCTCCATACGACGCTTCATCTTTATTCTTAAGAATCATTGTCTTCGTCTTGCAACGGTGGCGACAAAATCAGGTAAATCTTTTGCTCAAGCTCTCTCTGATACGTGTGACATTCAATTAAGCAAGCTACCTCCCAAAGTGATTATTGGGGATTCACTGAATGTGAAGATTTGACAGCATGAGTATGAATTTGGGCTTGAATATTGCAAGTGCAATCTTCACGGTAGGTTAACTCTGCACAAAGGGGATTCACCATTAACAACTAAAGCCCTCAACATTAGGTTGAATGACCTATGGCCAAGCTTGAAGAACCAGACTGTTATTCCTTTAGGAATGGGTTGTTTTGAATTCAAATTCAACATTGTGGAGGATATGAGGAAAATTTTGGCTATTGGAGTGGTTAATTTGAAGCCTGGTATATTGAGATTCTATTGCTGGACAAGACATTGCACACCCTAACATCAAGTTCAGACCCATGCTCAAATATGGGTTAGATTAATGAACATGCCCCAAGAATATTGGAGGAAGGTTAACACGCCCCTAAGTCAGACCCTTTAGTTGATGGTACAACTTTAGACAAGGTTAACACTCAAGTTGGAATTTCCCTGGATGTTGAAAACATTGTTGACGTTGAAAGAAACAAGGATAAACCAAAATTTCAGGTCTCCAAATATGAAAACACAACTCATAGTACTGCTGCAATGAAGGGTGTACGCATATTGAGAAGTGAGTAGGGAGACTTGGTTCATGAAGAGACATATTTGAGTGACGAGCAAGAGAAGAACCTTGAAGAATATTTTATTAGGGAAGTTCACTCACTCCTTTTATGTCAAGAAGGCAAAAGAAGTATAATAAGAAGAAACGTGCTAATAAGCTAGGATATAATGGGGTTCAAAGCATAAATAAATACATACAAACTCGTTCCAAAAAGGGTGTGGTCAAAATGAATCCTAAATATTTGTGACTTTCATGTTGACATTTTTGTTCTTTTGCTGCCATAGGCTGCATGTCTTTGTTTAGCAGTATAGGTTTCTTTGGATTATGCAAAGCTTTAGTTATAAGCTTGCAATTTTTTTGCTACTTAAAGATAGTCTAGGCTTGAATTTCCTTAGACTTTCTCTTGTATAATCTCTATTTGTATAGGGTTCATGCCCTCTCCTGGCTTTTATTGCTTTCTTGTGCCTTTATAAAAAAATGTTTTAGAATGATCCTCCGCCTACAATAGGGCCCAACAAGCACAAGCCCACGGGCCAAGATATAAACAGATAGGAGGCGCATGATAAACCTCATGTGGCTTACCACACATGAGCATGCCTAAAATCAATATCTGCCGTTGAGCCCATCACCAACGGCTTCCATGGACCATGTCGCATATCACGGTAACGGTTAACGTCCTCTTCACCTATATAATTGTGACCCAGCGTCACACCCAAGATACAATCTATTCATACTTTTTTGTTGCACTAGTCCACCTCTTTATCTTAGCGACTTTAGTGTTGGAGGTCTAACGTTCCTACATGCACCATTATCCTCCACTGTAGAAACTCGTTCTCCTTCACACTAAAGTTTTGCTCACCATCGCAACAGAAGTCATTTCTACCAAAGAACCACCACTAAATTTCTCTGTTCTCCGATCAAATAGAACAAAACATAAACTAAACAATGGTTCAAAAAATAATAAATATACGAACAAACTCCAACATTCAAGTTAAAAAAACAGAAAAATGGCTGCAAGTAATGTCTAATCAATGATTGAGTTCGCAATTGATCGAAGTTTATCTATCAATCTGAACCAAACGAACACCACATCAATGCATAAAATCAAACAACACTACACCACAATGACGAAAAAAACAATATCGTACGAAACCACTCGTATATATTAAAAGAAGGGAAAAAAAAAGGTGCATACAGTGGTTACAAGTCAAAAAATGACCCAAGATCATCTTATTTTCGATGAATAAATTGGAAGAAACAGAACTTAGAGAAGGTAGAGTTTATTATTATTATTATTGTTATTATTATTATTATTTTTAAAAAAAAAAGCACATTGTAATATAACATGCACATAATCAAACACATGTAAACACGCCTCACTAGTTATTATGGACTCTAAATTTTCCGAATAAATTGACTTAAGTATTATGCACCTTCATGCTCTACTAAACCGTCTTTGTGTTAGAAGAACAACTAGTAACAAAATATTTAAAAAAACGAAAAAATAAATAAAAGATAATGAATACGGTCGATCTTTGTTAGTACAGTTCGGTTAAAGATGTCTACCTTTGTGACTATGTAACAACTATATTTCAGTTTTATTCACGTGATGAGTTAGGGTTTCAGTGTTGAAACAATATATATATAGTTTTGCCATTCAGATTACAACAATACCCATTGTACCACGGGGGAATACTACCCCTCACCTCTAGTCGCCCTCACAACACACAGTTGGCCTAAGACATGTTTGGGCCAAACACAAGGGCAAGGGATCCCTCCCCTTGCTTCTCTTTAGTTCTTTTATATGACACATACACAACAATCTCTACATTATCGAATATCAAACCCCTATGACAATTTCCTGCATGGCGCTCAAATCCTAACATTTGGGGGTACACGACCTACTTAACACCGAGAAACATGTAACAAATCCAATTAATGTCTGAACTTGTCACTGGCGTCTGACTTGTTAACAAATTCTACGATTTAAAGATCACCAAGCCCACTACTCAACATGATACCATGAGCTATTGTACGCTTCAAATGCATGCAAATCCAATTGAATACTTCACAATGACGCTTACCCGATTTGGACATAAACTTGAAAACTTGATTATAACTTGTGCTAGATATGGTCTAATGAAGACCATATAATACATTAAACAATCAATAAAATCGGTATAAGGAACCTTGACTTATGCTCAGCTTCTGCATTTGTCTTTGGAAACTAATCCAATGAGAGCTTACAGTAATCGTACACTGAAATGAGTTGTTTTATCTTAGAGACATTGTAGTTGATAGTCTGATTTGTATAATTTTTAGGTAGTAACGCGAAATGTATAGCCAACTGGTCGTGAAGCCGGTAATCTTTTTGGTGATACTTCTTTTAAGGTAATTTTCTAATTCATAAACCAAAATAAAACAACTAGTAGCATGTAATATTAACTATCATCCATTCTCATTTCAATGTAAAAATGCCAAAACAATATCATTAATTCTCATTTCCAATCATTTTGACACTTCAATTTACGTCTTCATTAAAATGAAAGAAAAACTTAAATTCCCCACAATAAGAGCGCCAAAACAATATCTATTAATTTCATGACAAAATTAATTAAAACAATTTCTAAATAACGTGCTTTAAACAATGTCGAACCTACAAAGAGGATAAAAAAAGAAAGGATCTTGCTAAAAAGTGTTCTAAGGAACTTTTTTTTTTTTGACAAAAAGTGTTCTGAGGAACTGTTAGCCTGTATTTTTAAGTGTTCATTTTCGACAGGTAAGATTGTAGTCGAAGAAAAAGTTCTTCAAATACAAGGGATGAGTGCATTCGACGAAATTTAATATGTGAGTAGTTCCAAGTCTATTGATCTTCAAATACAAGGGATGACTACATTCGACAAAATTCAATATGTGAGTAGTTCCAAGTCTATTGAATTCGACTAGGAGGCATTCAAATCCTCTCTGAAGAGGCAATATCAAAGGTTCAAGACATGTGGAAGCAGAAATCAAGTCTGTCGAATAGATATAATTTAGGACTGTTGCTCTATTAGTTATTTTCTCATGTATATATGTTAGTTTTTCATAGGAAAAAAATGTCACAAATCATTAGCAAGATTTCTCATACTTGAATTATCCAGCGTAGAGAGAAAAGAGTAACGGAATATATGTAACATGATTTGATGAACCAACTTTATTAATGCAATGCAATTTAGTTTTCTTTAAACGTCTTCATTGTTATCTTTAAAGTCAAGTTTATTAGCAAATTACTAAGAACTTGTTTGATTAAGTCGAATCAAGCAATTACCTTCATCTTGTTCATATTAAAACTTAACAATATGATGAACATTCAAACAATTTCTGAAAAAATATTACACAATATGTCATAGAATTTCTAGTTTGATCCTACAAGTCATCTTTTAAAACTAAGAATCTTGTGTACCAAAAACATGGGTAAACAAAACCTACAATAAAGACATTGTTTAAGAAACCTACAATAAAATATTTTGTCTTGAAAATGCAAGACTAACACATAAAAATCATAACTACACAATTTCCAATATAAAAATTACTATTTTTTATGCTTAAACAATGCCCTAAAAGCACTTGTTATCATTTTCCAAATTGAAGAATCACCACTCACTCATTGTTAAGTTGATCTTCATCATCATCAGAATTTTTTGGTGGATTTGTTGGTAGCTGAGGATTCTCCATTTGCGGATCAGTCCCCAAACCTTCGCTTCCTGTGCTACCTGTTGGTTCATTTGGATCAGTCCCCAAACCTTCGTTTCCTGTCGTACCTGTTGGTTCACCTATTGGTCGTCGATTGATCGTCGATTTCGGATCAGTCCCCAATCCTGCTCCTGGTCTAACTATTGGTTTCATTGCATAAACTTTTGTTTTGTTTTTGTTGTTGTTAGCACATTTTCTGAAGAGAAATTAACAACAAATATATAGTTATGTTCGTCATTCATGTACTGTATACTGTCCAATGATTATAAAATCTATTGATCCCAGATTAGTTTCTTAATTAAACTGGTTGCTAAATAAATTTTAACGTGTTTAGAGATTGATTTAGAAATTCAACAAACTATGAGTCACTAATGTGTAGTTTTCTATCTGTCGACTACGAATTTTTAAAATTTCAATCTCTTGTTTAGCACTACACTGGCCCCTAAGTCGACTACAAATTAACAATTCTTCTTTTGATACGAAAATTAACAAATTTTTAGTATCATGGTGCATGTGAAAACATAGAGCCGCCTCGCCTGGTCGTGACTGAAACCGGTAATTTTTTTGGTGGTATTCTTGTAATGCAAACACTAAAACTTTGCTTACTAGAAAGAAAGAAAAAATAGTCTTTATCCCTGTGGACATAGATCAGTTGGCAAATGCATTTCAGTATTCAAGAGTCAAAGTTCGAAACTCAGATTCTTCACTTATTTTTAGTCAATAAACTACTTAACCAAAAGAAAATGTCTTTAAACATCCCTATATATGGAGAGAATTGTTATTTATGTCATATATATACTTACATGGTAATTGTCATAGATTTTTTAGACGCATATTTGGGGGTGGGCAGCACTGGCATGTGGGTGAAGCTACCTGCTGCAAGAGCCATTTGAAACATTACAAATAATAATGCAAAAAGAAGCTTTGCTTGGAGTTGCCAAAGTTAGTGTGTTTGTTCAATTGTGTCTTGGTGGTTAGTTGAATCACTTGAATTTATAGAGAAAGAAAGAAGCATGTTACAACTTACAACTATGAGAATTACTACAACTATTGATGAAAACTAAAACACGTAATTAGCGTTTGAATGATAACTTTGAACATTTCGATGGTCAACCTATGTGCTTGACTGAGGAAGATAATCATTGACTAATTATTTTATTTTGTGTTACAACCCACAAACGGGATGGACAAATTGGATCGCGTGCTGCATGTAGCAGGTAAGAGTAGCATTTGAGTGACATATAAATGGTGATATTGGTTGATCATAAAGTCATACGTGACTTTTTTCTCTCTCTTTTATAAGAATTGTGACATTGTGATTGATCAATGTCATCAATTTCACCAAATGTTATGTCACCCAAGTACTATCCATTGTATGATCTAGATTATATGCACGGTCAATTGCTCCCTTCGATCCTTTTTATAAGAAACACATAGATCTATAAAAATTAATGTATTTGGTCCACATTATAAACTAAATACATCAACTTTAATTTATCAATTTGTCTCTTATAAAAAAGAGAAAAGAGTATTATTTTAATATTCATTAGAGAAGAACTCTTTCCAAATTCAAACAGATGTATGTTCACACAAACAATTTTTTTTTATTTTAAGATGTTCATACAAACAACTTGTTTCATGATCAATAAAACAATATTATAAATAACTTCAACTTCACGTAGCTAACTATTTATTCATAGTCATTGAGATCTCTTGTAATATTCCCTCTGTCCCTCATCTAACAAAAATTACGGATATTAAAAAGAGTTGGTGTAGTAATAAATTTATTACAATTACAAATATGTGTGACTATTATTCCATCCGCTCCAAAATACATGTTGCAGTCAACCAATGTCAACCAATATACACATGTCAATACACAACTTTGACAATTAATATCTTTAATTATATATAAAGATTTGATATTTTAAAGTATTCATTGAAACAAATCAAACAACATCTTAAATGCTAACATTTGTATTTATATATTAGTTAAAAAAATATGGTAAAAGTAAGTTATGTGAATAGTACTGTAAATTTGCGACATGTTTGTTTGGGCTACCGCCCCTCGCCTCCACTCTCCCCCACAACAAACAATTTGCCTAAGATACGTTTGGGCCAAACACGAATAGCACTTGGGTGATATAGAGTTGGGTGACATTGGTGACATTGACCAATCACAATGTTGCAATGCTTGTGTTTCTCTCTCTTTCACAAGCATTGTGACATTGTGATTGACCAATGTCACCGATGTCACCTAATTTTATGTCATCCAAGTGCTACCCGACCAAACACATAGGCAAGGGATCCTGCCCATTGCTTCTCTTTAGTGCTTACATATGAGACATACTCAACTATCTCCACCTTATCGAATATCAAACCCCTATGAATATGTCATGTATGACGTTCAAATCCTGACAAATGGGGTTACACATCCCACTTAACACCAAGATACATGTTAAAAATCCAATTAATGCTTGAACTTGTCACTGGCCTGGTGTCTGGCTTGATCAACATATTAGTTGCATTCTCTGAAGTATTAACCTTTATGGATTAATATATGTCAAGTTGCAAGTAATTCTCTAACCTTGTTAAACCACATGTTAACATGTTTTGTCTTGGCATGATACACGTGATTTTTTTATTTTTTTTTACAAATAAATGACACTCTAACCATCGCAATGCAACCGAAATCTATTTTCCAACAAATAGGTCCTACTGCTAGAGTAAATACATATCTTGCTGTAGACTTCATATCATTCATATCACCAACATAATCTGAATAAACATATCCTGCAATTTAAAGTCCACCATGTCCACTACTCAACATGATACAATGACCTATAGTACCCTTCAAGTACATGAAAATACAATTGAATGCTTCACAATGATGCTCACCTAGTTTGGACGTCATATTCTCACCCTTCAGTCGAATCCAGCTTATGACATGGCTAGAATGTTAGACCGACATAAACCTGAAAACTTAACTTATAGCTTGTGCTAGATATGGTCTAATGAATATTACATCATACACTAAACAACCAATAAAAATGGCATAAGGAACCTTTGACATATGCTCAACTTCTGCATTTGTCTTTGGAAACTAATCCAATGAGAGCTTAAGTAATTCGCCAATGGAGTACTCACAACCTAGAAATTTCTCACGTCTAATCAGTTTGGCACCTTTTTTTTTTTAATAATTATTTTCAATGAAAACAATGAACAAAATAATAATAAAACACAATAATATTATTAAAGTTTTTTTCTAAAAAAGTCTTCAAGGACCAATATCAAAAAGTATTGAAAGTGCAGGGACTAATGATATTTTTAAGTTTAAAAATAATGAATAAAATAATAATACAAAGGTTGGAATATTTTTTTGTCTTTTAGTGTGCCACGTGGCGTGGAATGATTGGTCCACGTGGCACACCGTCAGTTTTTTTTTTTTTTTTAACTTGGACTTAATGAAAGGACTAATAGAAATTTTTTTACAAAGTTCAGATACCAATGTCACATTAAAAAAAAGTTCAGAGATCAATGCCAAAATATAGGAAAAATGTAGGGACTAATGACATATTTAAGTCTTTTACAAATAAAGGACGGTCTAACTATCGCAATGGAACTGAAATCCATTTTGTTTAGCACTCAATTCTCTCACCAATCCTATCAGCCATAAAGACTTTTTGGCAACCGAACTCCACCTTGGTTAACAATCAATTCTCTTACCAATCATGTGAGTATAAAAGACTATTTAAGTCTATGGATTAAACCGGTAATTTCTAGCAAATAGGTCTTACTGCTAAGGTAAATACATATCATATTGTAGACCTCCTATCATTCATATCACCAGCATAATGTGAAACAACATATTCTATAATTTAAAGATCCCCATGTCCACTATTGAACATGATACCATGACCTATTATACCCTTCAAATGCATGAAAGTCCAATTGAATGCTTCACAATGACACTTACCTAGTTACATAAACTTAAAAACTTGACTTATAGCTTGTGTTAGATATGGTCTAATGAATACCATATCATACATTAAACAACCAATAAAACCGGCATAAGAAACCTTCGACATATGCTCAACTTCTGCATTTGTTTTTGGAAAATGATCCAATGAGAGCTTAAAGTAATTGTACACTGAAATGAGTTGTTTTATTTTAGAAATATTGTGGTTGATAGTCTGTTTTGTATGATTTTTAGGTAGTGCCGCAAAATGTAGAGGCAACTGGTCGTGAAACCGATAATCTTTTTGGTGATTTTGTAATTCATAAACCAAAGTTAAAAAACTAGTAGCATGTAATATTAACTATCATCCATTCTCATTTCAATGTAAGAATGCCAAAACAATATCCATTAATTCTCACTTCCAATCCATTTAACACTTCAGTTTACGTCTTCATTATAATGAAAGAAAAACTTAAATTCCCCACAATAAGAATCCCAAAACAATATCCATTAATTTCATGAGAAAATTAATTAAAACAACTCTTAATTAATGTGCTTGAGACAATGCCGAACCTACAAAAAAGATAAAAAAAAAAAAGTTCTGCTAACAAGTATCATAAGGACATTATTTAAGGAACATACAATAAGTAATTGTGTCTTGAAAATGCAAGTTAAATAGTACATATAAAAATCATAACTACATAATTTCTAATGTAAAAATTACTACTTTGAATGTTTAAACAATGTCCTAAGGACACTTGATATCATTTTCCAAAAAGAAAAATCACCACTCACTTATTGCCATCATCATCAGAATTTTTTGGTGGATTTGTTGGTAGCAGAGGATTCTCCGTTTGCGGTTCAGTCCCCAATCCTCCGCTTCCTGTGCTACCCGGTGGTTTCTTTGGATTAACTTTTGTTTTGTTTTTGTCATGTTCATCATAACCATCATTTGTCGATGTTAGACCCCTTGGTTTCTTTCCATGAACTATTGTTTTGTTTTTGTTGTTGTTAGCACTTCTTCTGAAGAGAAATTAACAACAAATATAGTTATACTCATCATTCATGTATGTATACTGTCCAATGATTATAAAGTCTATTGATTTCAAATTAGTTTCTTAATTAAACTGGTTGCTAAATAATTTTTTATCGTGTTTAGAGATTGATTTAGAAATTCAACAAACCATGAGTCACTGATGTTTACATCCTCCGGTCATTGTTACAAGTGAAAATATAATTTTTTGATTTATTCAATAAACGATATATGTGGTCTAATATAGACTTACATACATCATTTATCGTTTGAATCTAAAATGTTACTTTTATTTGTAATAGTAACGAATGTAGTTTGTTATCTAGTCGACTATAATTTTTAAAATTTTAAATCGCTTGTTTAGCACTACACCGGTCCCTAAGTCGACTACAAATTAACAATTCTTTCTTTTCATACGAAAATTAACAAATTTTTAGTTTCATAGTGCATGTGAAAACATGGAGCCACCTGTTCGAGACCAAAGTCGGTAATCTTTTCAATTGTACTCTTTTAATGCAAACTCTAAAACTATACTTATTAGAAAGAAACAAAATGAGTCGTTGTCCATGTGAACATAGATTAGTTGGGTAGGGACGTTACATTAGGGATCGGAGTTCGAACCCCGAATTTTGCGCTTATTCACCTTAAGAGTGTGTTTAGATGGGGAATATTTTTAGGTGACGTAATATTTTGAGGAAATTCAAATATTTTTAAGTGAATTCCATTGTTTAGATGATAATTTGAAGAATTTTTAAAATGATGAAAATTTATGAAGTATTTTGTTCAATTTAAATTTAGAGAATTAAAAATGACACATAAAAATCAAGAATTTCAATTTTTTTTCATTCTTATAATTTTTCAAATTTTGCATTTTGGTCCTCAAATTTTTCAAAAATTTCAAATTGACCCCAATAAATTTCCAAAATTATAAATTGACCCTTCCAAAATTTTGAAATTTGAAAATTGACCACTACTTTTAGTTTTCAAAATTGGCCCAAAAAGATTAAAATTTATAAAAGTTGCCTAAAAATATGAGAATACATTTTTTTTATTACTTCATCAAAACAAGAATATTTAGAAATAAAGACAATTTAATTGAATCATTGAAATTGCCTAAAATTTTAAATTCATTAAAATATGTCTAATTACTTCATCCAAACAACTCTAAGAGTTGAATTTCTAACCACTAGATTACTTAACAAAAAAGAAATGTCTTTAAACATCCCTATATAATATGAGAGAGTTGTCATTTATATCAGATATATACTTACATGGTAATTGTCATAGATTTTTTAGACGCATATTTGAGGGTGGGCAGCACTGGCATGTGGGTGAAGCTACCTGCTGCAAGAGCCATTTGAAATAATACAAATTATATATCAAACTGGATTTTCTCCCAAAATAATCATGCACAAAGAAACTGGATTTGTTCAATTGTGTCTTGGTGGTTACTTGAATCACTTGAATGATGGATTTATAGACAAAGAAAGCATGTTACAATCATGAGAATCTCTACCAACTATTGATGAAAACTAAAACACGTAATTAGCGTTTGAAGGTCAACTTTGAACACTTCGATGGTCAACCTAGCTATGTGCTTGACTGAGGAAAATAATCATTGACTAATTATTTTAATTTTGTTTTGAAGGAGACTAATTACTTAAGAGTCGTTAATTTGTGTCCTTAAGACATATGTTAAGCAACTCAAAAAGAGCAATTTTACATTGGAAAACATAATATGTTAACATTTAAGAAGTTGAATGCAAGATTTTTTATGCGTATATTACTATAAGGAGTTCCTTAACATGTGTCCTTTATGGCATAAGTTAACATTTGCCATTATTTTAATTTTAATACGTATAATTTATTTTCTCCTCAATAAGAAAAAAATACGTATAATTAGTTGTAATAGGATTGCACGTTGGAAGCTGTCAATGATTAGTGGTTGTTATATCAAGATTGTAACATCTAGATTTTAATTCATAATTAGATTTCACTTAAATAAAAAATACTGCCACACAAAAAAATACAAAACTTTGAATCTGAATCGTTCGACTTCAATCCAACCATCACAAATATGTTAACTATCTGAATAAAGTAGAGGTATTTGTTGAGATGTTGAAGGAGCGCAGGGGCGGATCTACATGAAGGCTGTGGGGCTAAAGTCTCACATGCCTTTTCCTTTTTTTTTTTTTTTTTTGTAATAGTATTAACACCGTTTCATGTTTAACAATTTTTGATTTAAAGAAATTATTGAGGATGATCAAGTTTTATCCAAATGATTTTATAGAAGTGCCGGAAGTGGTGTTATGCCATCAACAATTAAGAATCATGTTACAAATGTTCGATCTAACCCAAAATTTGCTAAGCTGAAAGGGCTTTCAGATCTTTGTACAAAACTTGTGGAAACAAATAAGTGCAACACATTTTCTATGGTTTATAAACTTTTGAAGTTGACTTTGCTCTTGTTGGTAGCAACTACAAGTGTTGAACGTGTTTTTTCAGTTATGAAAGTTGTGAAGAGTAACCCATGTAACAAAATGGATGATCAGTGGCTAAATGACTGTATATATTGTAACTTATATAGAAATATATGATCTTTTAACAATAAGCAATGATGTTATTTTAACTCATTTTCATTGTAATGTATTGTATCAAACAATGTTATTTCATATTTTTAATATAGTTTGCATTATTGTTTCTTTGAAATTTTAGCCTTATATATACCAAAAGTCTGGATCCACCCTTAAAGGAGCGTCGTTATATAAGAAGATTCAAGATTCAATCTCTATTTTAACAAGTTAATCCTTCCCAATCCACCTAATTATTAACATTCATCTATAAAAATAGTAATATTATAATGTATAATTTATATGCATAGTTGATTGAAAGAAAAAAAAATTATAAACCCTAAACCCTAAGGATATAGTCCTACTAAAAAAAACTCATATGCATAGTAATTATTCCAATATTTGTTGGAGAGGAACTCGGTTTGGAATTCAGAGACATGTGTGTTCACACAAACAACATGTATCATGATCGCTAAAACAATATGTTGTCATCACTTGATTAATTAGTTTTTTTTTTAAAGAATCACTTGATTAATTAGTTATTGACAATCACCAAGACCTCTTTGTATATTCTATTTTATTTTTATTAAAAGAAATATGTTCATTTATTCAAATTAGTAAAATATATTAGAAATAAACACAAATTCAATATCATCGAAAACAAAAAACAATGAATATGAGAATCATCTCACAACATTCAAGTTAAAAATATAAAGCAAAATAATGTCCGCAAATAATTGCTAATTATTGTTTGAAATTGTAATTGATTGAAGTTTATATGTCAATCTGAATTGAGTGAACAACACAACAATGACGATAATCAAATAACATCGCACTACAACGACAAACAAAACAACTTTGTATTGAGATGACAAAACCATATAAAAAACATGAAACAAAAACCTAATATGTGCGGAAACTACTCATTTAACTTTAAAAAAATGCACATGGTGATTACAAGTCAAAAAATACGCTAAATCACCCCATTTTTGGTGAATGAAGTGGAAGACATGAGAACTGAAAGAGAATAGAGTTTATCCTGTTTTTAAAATAAAAAATACACTATGATATTATATAATATTACATGCACATAATCCAGTCGACCTGCCGCAATTTTAAAAGTTTTAGGAAAACTTTACCGTTTGTATGAGTCTTGTGAAACTCAACGAATTAATATATATTGTTATGTGCCGAGGATATCCAATTTAAAAACAAAAAAGAGACACATATCATCATGCCTCACCAGTTATTATGCACTCGAAAATTTACCCAAGAAGGTTGATGTTGTACTAACAAGACCTTTTTTAATTTGTTCTAATTTATTTGGCTTAGTTTGCATAAAAAAATTAAAAACTTTCGTTTTATCATAAACATAATTATTATTCAAGGTAGTACAGAAAGCATTTCAACTTGTAAACAAAAAAAAGCTTAAATATTGCACTCGTTCCTGCAAATATGCCTCGTTTAAGTTTTGGTCCCTGTAAAAAAAAAATTGTTTTTGGTCCCTGCAAAATTTTTTGTTTTTTAAAATAGTCTCTGACCCCATTTTTGTGATGATTTGTATACGTGGCATATGATGACTGGACCCATTTTGTAGTTTTTGGTCCCTGCAAAATATTTTGTTTTTTAAACAGGTCCCTGCAAAATTTTTTGTTTCTGAAAATAGTCCCTGGAAGGACTATTTTAAAAAACAAAAATTTTTGCAGGGACTAAAAACAATTTTTTTTTACAGACAAAAACTTAAACGAGGCATATTTGCAGGGACGAGCACCATATTTAAGAAAGAAAAAAAAAAAAGCATTTCAACTTGATACAAGGGAACAAATTTCCTTTATACTACATTGTTCCTAATTATAAGATTTTTTTAAGTTTTTTCCCTGTCGTTTTTTATAAGACCACGTTCAAATTCATTTTATGAACAGCTTATGAAACAACTTGATATAAGGGAACAGCTTATGAAACAATACAATTTATATTCTCTAAAATTCATTTTGGACTTAAACAGAAATCACAATAATAGAAAAAATGAAATTTTCTCTATAGGTCCTCCAAAATGCTCACGATCCTTTCAAGTTCTCTAAAATACCCTTGTTATACAACATCGAGTCCAAAATCGGTTGTGATCCAATGCAGTTGGTTCACAAAATTGCAACAAAATGCAATGTTACAAACTTACAAAGTCCAGAATTGCGTAATTACATTATTAAATTCTCACCATCCATAAAATACATATCATACATCATTCAAAATATTGCAACACTCAGATAAACCACAATAATGATAAAATCTCATATTAAATAGAGAAGAAAATCTTCAATGTTGCCGTATTAAAATGTTAATATATAAAATATCACATGAAATCGTAAGAGAAGAAAATAACTCAAAATCACATATGAGCATACTTACCTCTACTTGATTAATAACTCATCAAATCTTAAACTTTCACTTTTTTAATTGTTTAATAACTCAAAAACCCTAACCTTGAACAAAACCATAATGAGAGAAAGATAAGTAAAAATTAACACCATTTGCTAAAATTAATATAAGCCAGCACAAATGGAAGGTCTCCATCCTACGTAAGATGAAAATCGACGATTGAAGTAAGGGGTTTGTTTAGATGTATCAAGTTGTGAGCATACATACCTACGTTGTTTTAGGCTTAAATGCTCTTTTGGTCCTTTAAGTATTTAGTTGGTATCGCTTTGGTCTCTTAACTAAAAAAAAGATTGTTTGAGTACTTTAAGTTTTTTTTTCAGTCTCGTTTTGGTCCCTTCTGTTAGGTTACTGTTAGGGTTTAAAAAAAAGTTAACTTCTGGACACGTGTCACCTTGTCATTGACTCTGAGATTTTTTTTTTTTACAAATTTTTTTAAAAAATATATATACTTTTTTTTTATAAAAAAATCTCAAAACCAATGACAAAGTGACACGTGTCCAGAGTTAACACGTGTCACCTTGTCATTGGTTCTAGGAATATTTTTTTAAAAAATAAAATATATATATTATAAAAAAAAAATCTCAAAGCCAATGACAAAGTGACACGTGTCCACACTTAACGTTTTTTATTAAACATAACGGAAACCTAACAGAAGAGACCAAAACGAGACTAAAAAAAAACTTACAGTGCTCAAACAATCTTTTTTTTAGTTAAGGGACCAAAACGATACAAATTAAATACTTAAGGGACCAAAAGAGCATTTAAACCGTTGTTTTATTATTGAGCTATGCTATATACTACACAAAAATGGCTCGCAAAAAAAATGCTCGGAAAGATGACTTGGTTTGTTACTACCATTACGTCTTTTACTATACCCTCTGGAATTCTAACTGTACCGTCAACTAGGGTTAGGGTTATGTTTGATTGTTTCATTTCTCAAGTTTCTTGAATATATTGACAATGGCATCAAGTTTACATTGACAATGGCATCAAGTTTACTTTTGATCCTATATCATACATGGCTGATTTAAAGGTTATTTTCCCAATGGAACACAGGATGGTAAGGTGTCTTAAGTCTTTCCATTTATTAGGCATAGTGTTTCTAACAATGGAACTACAAGTTTGACCAAGAATTACTCTTTTCTTATTTTTAAGGTTTTGCTTTGCAACATAGACTTCTCCTATAAACTTGTTTTATGTTGGACTATGATCTAATTTTTCTACCACAGCAAGTGTTACCTTAGTTTCACCCATGGCTTTAAGCAACTTAATCGAATGTGACTCGGGTTTGTTTGTGTGGGGGACAAGAGTTGTTTTTGGATTCCGAAAGAGGAATTCGTCTTTTGTCATACTACAATCACTTCTTTTGTCACTCACCTAGGTGCATGTGGTTACCTCAATGATTGCGGAAGTAATATTGGCCATAGAATGGATGATGTATGATATGGATGCATTTTGCCTCTCATTCAAGACCTTTTGACTCTGGATTATTTTTTTCGAAACAATCTGTGGAAAAATTAAAAAGTTGTTCCATCATTTCTTCTAGTTCCTCAATATTTTCTTCTTCGTAAGGATTTTCCCACGAGGTAGGATATGGTGTGGGGTGCGGTGTGTTTTACCCTTGATGGTAAGGCTGAGTGTACAGATAATATGGGTAGTTCGTGGTACAGAAGTTTGAGTACCACAAGGAACAACTTATGTTGTA
>Ga0315913_1002873_pt1 | contig 20493 bp, 7 predicted proteins | sample MpolsnodulesMG_FD_207736 | JGI IMG/M metagenome (GOLD analysis project Ga0315913, IMG submission 207736) | Medicago polymorpha root nodule microbial communities from Los Angeles, California, United States - small nodules | ecosystem: Host-associated > Plants > Roots > Nodule | place: USA... | reverse complement strand
CAATTTGAGAAATGTTGGTTGATCGTGTATTTCCTCGTAGGTCTATGATTAAGAATATTTTGTCCTATTTGATACCTTTGAATTCCATATTCCAAGTTGCGATGGAATTGATTCCATGGGTTTTTTTTTTATGTATCCATAGGTATTGTTTGGATAAAAAGATTCATTCTCTTCGTAAAAAGAGGAGGTAGAATCAATAAAGATTTCTTTTTTGATTCATCTCTGGAGTTGACCTCATTTACGAATTTTTGTTTGTGATCAAATCCGGAAGAATCAATATAAAAAGAAAATCCCTTATGATACACTAGATATCCGACTTAGTTATTGATAGATTAAATATTTGCTATTTCTTAAAATCTCTCTTCTGATTCAAAATCATGGTGTAACAAGTATCCTTCCTTATTCCGGTCATGGTGCTACATGTTATGTTGTGTTCATTTATTAATCTATTTAATGAAAAATTGGCAAAAAAATAAAAGCACGAGAATTTATCGAAAATTCCCTTAATATAGGTATGTGTAACAACGAAAATGCATGTTCTGGGGTTGACATAGATTAACAGTTGCTGTTATAATTGAAATAGAGAAGGATTAAAAAAATAATAATATTGATTGGTTATGTATCAATTTCCATTTTTTTCTCATTAAGAAAAAATAGATTAAGATTCAAGAATTATTCTGGAATTTGTCGTTAACGGTTCTATTTGTGCTGAAATTTTGACTTTTCTTTTGTGACTGATAAGGTATACATTTGTTTTCAATTGATAAAGGGAATTAAAGAAAACGGAATTTAAGATACAAACACATCAAAAAAAAGTATTTTAGAAACCCATTTTTGTTTTTTTTGAGAGGATGAGGTGTATTTGGATATATTTTTTAGTATTATTTTGGCGATATGGCCGAGTGGTAAGGCGGGGACTGCAAATCCTTTTTCCCCAGTTCAAATTCGGATGTCGCTTGATCGATAAGAGAATTCAAATCGTTTATTTCGTTTTGTTGATATAGAAAACTTTTTCTTTTTTTTCCACCGCAAACTAGTGTAGCAACTTCCTAATACTTAGAGGACCAAAACTACTATTAAGCCTTGATTATTTCCATTGACATGTAATAATGAAAAAAGAGCAGTGCTATGTACTGCAAGAAAAATTCCACGAACTGATAGCGAAGCCTATATTTATTTTTTTGACAAAATAGGGAAGCCTATATTTTTTTTTTTGACAAAATAGCGAAGCCTATATTAACCAATGACAAAACAGGATTTAGCGGAATTCATCCCTAAAAAAAAAAAAAGGATTTAGTGGAATTCATGGATGGTCATGAAAACGTGGTTTCTAACAAGGAAAATTCTATGGCGAAGTCGTGAAAACGACTTTTCTGATGAAGTTAACACTATAACATTAAAAGTGTAGTGAGTAACTATTTTCATCAATTATGTATTCTATTATTATATTACAACCGGTCTTATTATAAGGAAAAAAAAAACTTTTTTTAAAAGTTTATTGAATATCTAATGACCTCGTTTATATTATAGGTTTATCGAATAACTAATGTATCAGTCTTATATATAGATCAAATACATAATCATTCAATGGACCTAAAAAATTACTTTCAAATACATAATCATTCAATGGACCTAAAAAATTACTTTTTATTTATAAATGTGACTGGATAGAGTCGAGAATTGTTGAAATTGAGATATATTTTTAGAAGACATTCAAGTAATTAAAAAGTTGACAATGTATAAGAGAAAAGTCTAAAATTGGTACATATTTCTATAGATTGTTCTAACAATGCATAGATTAGCTTGTTTTTTTTTTTTTTAAAGAACAAGAAAGATATCTATAGATTAGCTTGTAGCCTAGAAACATCTATCTATAACAATGTAATGTAAGAAAGTCAAATAAAAACATAGATTACTCTTCATTCTTAAAAAAAAAAAACATAGATTACCCTACTTCTAAAAACATTTACAAGAATATATAAATAAAGAAAAACATAAAGTTTAATTCAATACTTTGAAATTTATTACCTTCGGTCCTATTTATAAGAAACATTTGACTTTTTTGATTCATTACATAATTGATTATTTGGTCTATATTATAGACAAAATACATTAATTACACAATGAATCTAAAAAGTCAACTTTTTCTTATAAATAGGATAGAAGGGAATATTAATAATATATTGAAGACATCTATCTATAAGTTTTTTTTTAAGGAGAATGTTAACATTTGTCCTTGGGCATTGGATAAGGGGATAAAAATAGAAATATAGTATTGAAAAATGGTGAAAAGTGACAAATTTAACTTTTTAAAAGTCAAAATGTTGTTGAAAACAATGTAAACATGCTACTTTTGAGCGAGACCCTTTTTTTAATAGTAATAATAAATGTTACTAGTATCTTATTGTACAAGTGCTACTTAATGTCTTCCACCGACCAAAAGTCAAAAGCAATGTTGATAACAATGTAATGTAAAAAAAGCAATGCTTAAATTAAGCAATGTTGAAAACAATGTAATGTAAAAGAAAAGTGCATTGTTCTAACAATGCTTAGATTACTCCATCCGTCTCAAATCGTTTAAATTTGTGCATAATTTTTAAGGAAATACTTCCTCCAATCCTAAATATAAGAGAAGATTTTTGTTTTTTTCTTTCAGATTCTTGGAATAAATGATGTATTTAATGTATATTATAGTCTAAATACATTAATTATTCAATGAATCTAAAAAAAAAATCTTCGGAGGGAGTAATTAATTGTGTTGAATTCCATGATAAAATTAGTTATCTATTACCCCCTCCGTTTCAAAATGAGTGTTGCTTTAGCAAATTGCACACAAATTAAGGAATGAAATGAAATAATCATTAGACATAACACTTTTACTAAATTGCCCTTACTTTATAAGAAAAATACAAACTTAAAGTTGCATTGAAAATTGTGTGAGAGAAAAGTTGGAGAGGGTAAAATTGGAAGAAAAAAATTAAAGTTGTATTGGAAATGTAAAATGACATTCATTTTGAAATAATCTTTTTTTTGCTAAAATGACACTCATTTTGAAACAGAGAAAGTACTAAAATACACATATTAATTGTAGTTAGTGGAGTCTTGACAAAAAAAATTGTAGATAGTAGAGTAATTAAGTTGAATGAAATTTAATAAATAAAAGTATATTATTGGGGAAAAGAAAGATACATTAATATTGTAAAATGACAATTATTTTAATACAGAAAAAAATATATTAAAGAGACAATTATTTTGAGACAAAAAGATCAACTTATAGCCAAAAAAATATCTTTCTATAACGATGTAATGTAAAAAAGTCAAATAAAAACATTGACTACTTTACTTCTAAGAACATTTTCAAGAATCTATAAATAATAGAAAAACATAAAGTTTAATTCAAGACTTTGAAAATTTAATATTAATAATCCTTCCTCTGATCTCATCTCATATATAAAAATACTCCTTTTTTAGGTTCGTTGAATAATTAATGTATCTGTTTTATAATGTAGATCAGATATATTAGTTAGTCAATGAATATAGAAAAAAAATATTTTCTTATATATGAGATCGGAGGAAGTGTATTGAAGATTTCACCGGACTATATCTCTCCACTTAGATAAGTTTTTTTGGACAATGTTAACGAATGTCCAAGGACATTGGTTAAGAGCCAAAACAAGTACGACCTTCGATCACTATTATAAGCAAAACTAACATTTTAGATTCATTCATTAAATGATCATATACATTATTAATTCAATGAATCTAAAATATAATTTTTTTTGTTTTGAAGAGACTAAAATAAATTATATTACCACAACAAAAGCCTTCCTAGCACAAGATAAGTTAAAGAAGAATACCTAAAAATCAATACAAAGAATATACAATAGTTATAAGGCAAAAGCCTACACCACAAAACAACCCAAAAACAACTAAAGAAATTAGCCTATACCTAGCAAAGTTCTTACTATATAAGGGTGAATATTATAAATTTTTGTTTATAACAGTCAACGAAGGACGTAGTTACATTATCTTATTGTACAAGTACTTACTGTCTTCCACCGACCAAAAGTCAAAAGCAATGTTGAAAACAAACTAGAATACTATTGTATTGACTCATCGGCAGCCGGCAGGTGACAAGCAACCAACTACATTATAATCCCAAAAGGCAAAGAATCTTTCTTGATGATACCACATATATAGTACAACAATCAAACAAACAATATTAAGCAGAACTGTTCTATATCCTATCCAATGATGACAGATGATGAACTTATAGAGAAGCTAGAAGAGTTGACAATGGATGCCAAACATCATCAATTGGAAACTCTTCGTTCAATCCTTCAACATAATGGTTCTGTTAGATATCTTCAATCTTTCAATAATAACAAAAGTGTTGGTCCTTCTACTTTCACAAGTCTTGTTCCTTTGTCTTCCTATGATGATTATGTTGACTTTATCCACCAGATGGCTGATGGAGAACATGATCATCATGATCTTCTCTCTGTTGATCCTCTTCTCTGCTTCTTCTATAGGTGAGTCCACTTTTAACTCTTCATTTCAATTAGTTATTTTTCTAGGCTTTGTCATAAGAGAATTTAAAAATGGATCACTTGTAAAAAAAATCATTCTTATTGTAGGCTTTATCATAGGATAGATTCTTGGAATAAGAGACCCTTCTTGATCTAAATCATTGACCTCATCACCTTTGCATTAAAATGCAATTTCATTAATTTTAGGATCAAATCATTCATTGCCTATAATTTAGAAACAAAATTGATGATTTACTCTGATGTGATTGTGATGGATGATTTATGTTGTGCATAACACAATTGCGACTTTGTCTTTCTCAGCTCAGGAACAACCTCCATGAAACCAAAACTGATCCCTTACTTTGATTCAAGCCTTTCAAAAGCTGCCTCCTTTCTTGGTCACCGAGGCTGTATCGCCGTTCTTCAAAGGTAAACTTAAGTGATTAATATAATTTATAAAATAATTTGCCAAATTTTGAAAGTTGTTACGTTCATTTAATAATGAGTTTAAATTTGAAACCTTCATGATGCAGGATGTTTCCTCCAAGGCCAAATGTAAACAAGATCCTATGGTTTCTCTATGCTGACAAAATTACTACTACAACTAAACGTGGCTTAAAGGTTATGGCAGCCTCTTCATACTCTTTACAAAGTGGTAAGGTAACTCCTCAACAACTTGCATTGTTCTCTAGTCCCCTCGAAGTTATTATTGGATCTAATGTCGAACAACAAATGTATTGCCACCTTCTCTGTGGCCTTAGGAATCTTGATGTTATAGATGGAATTAGTACTCCTTATGCCATAGGTTTGATTAAAGCATTTAGTTTTTTGGAGTCCAAATGGGAGCAGCTATGTGTTGATCTTGATTGTGGATTTCCAAGTCATGAAATTTCAGATGAGGAAATGAGAGAAGCTGTAATCAACACTATTGGTGGTCCTCAACATGAATTGTCAAATAGAGTAAGATTAGTTTGTGAAGGTAAGAATTGGGGTGGGATTGTACATAGATTGTTTCCGAATGTTCGGTTTATCAAGTGCGTTACAACAGGAAGCATGAAGCAGTACTATCAAAAACTTAAGTTTTATGCCGGAGATGTACCGATTGTAGGAGGAGATTACTTTGCTTCAGAGTGTTGTGTAGGTTTAAATTTAGACATAACACAACCGCCCGAGACAACACGGTTCGTACTACTTCCTACTTTTGCCTACTTTGAGTTTCTTCCATTTGAGATGAATGAGAATGATAAGGATGTTGTTGGTGAGCAAACAGTCGACCTTTGCGGTGTTGAGGTTGGAAAGATGTATGAAGTGGTTGTTACTACTTACCGCGGATTTTATCGATACAAATTGGGCGATATAGTTAGAGTTGTTGGTTTCCACAATTCATCACCTCAAGTTGAATTTGTGATGAGAGCACCTAAGTCTTCAGCTGAGATTCTCAATGAGAAAGACTTGATTTCAGCAGTTGAAAATTTCCAACATGCACTTAGAGGTGCTATGGGAATCGATTCAATTGAGATTGTTGAGTTTGCAAGTTTCTTGGATCAGGAACAGATGCCAAAGCAGTTGAAGGTATTCATAGAAGTAGAAGAAGTTCAAGAGGAGTCTAAATTTTTGGAGGATAATAACTTGAAGGAATGGGTTAAAGTGTTTAAAAGTTGTATTTCCTCTCTTGAGAATGGTTTAGGAGCATTGTATAAGGTGCAGAGAGAAAAAGGTCATATAGGGAACTTAATGATAATTATCCTAAGGCAAGGAGCTTTTGATCAGTTATCAAATTTGGCTCTCAAGAATGGAACACCAGCTAGTCAATATAAGCCACCTAAGATTATAAGGAATCATGAAGTTGTCAAATTCTTGGAAAAGTTTACTTTTGTTACAGTATCAATGGATGACTAAGAATGTTTAGTGAATGGAGTGAATATCTATCACTACCTCAATTTCAATCTGATCACATTTTTAAACATGATGTGTACAAGGCGTGCTTAGTTGCTTTTTAGAACAATAACAATAATAATATCTTGTAATTGAAAGATTAATTAATTGTTCATCAAGACTTGATTGTGTATTATTTATAGAGGTTATTCAACCTTAGCATGGAGGAAGGTTTTTCAATTCTCTATTAAAATACAGTTAGGGGAAAAAAGTATTCACATCTGTTCTTCTTGTGGTTAAATTTACCTTGAAATTATTTTCAAACCAGATCATTTTAATAGAATTGGGTACGTATATCTTGAAATGAAATATTAAAGGCTTCTTTGGACTATATATTTCAGGAATGCATGACATCAAGACAACCAATGTTAATTATAAACAGCACTGAATTGAATCATCAAATATAGAAAGCAAACATACTATAAAAAGATGGATAGGGATCCAATTCAATCATCAATATGCATAGTTTTTATAGATTACGTAGCAGTCATGAATCTTATCGTTAAGTGATAATGCATACTTTTAGATCTTTATAGAATATTTGAGTAGCTAGTAGAATAAATTAATCCGGCATTTTTATAAGGAAATGTCATGAACATTCTAGAATGTAGTATCTAGAATATACATCCCACATCCATAAAAAGGTAAACACAGTCAATTGTATTAAGTACTTTGAGAAGTAATTTTCAATATTATCGAAGGCTTTACCATTCTCTATCTCTCCTCCTACAACATGCTCATGACTAAAGTGTTTCCTCTTGTCCCATATTACTAAACACTTCACCACTAGCTCTCACACTATACTTTTCAACATTGGTATGAGAGTTGTGTTCGTTCATTTAATGGAGTTTGCTTTTCATGGAGTTTTGAGTTCCTAGGTGTGGAATTTGGAAATTGGAATAATTCATTTTTTGTTTTGTTTTGCTGTCGAGGGATTTGCATAATTTTGGGGTGAGTAATATGATTGTATCTCTTCACATAAAACTTTGATCAGGTGTAAACCAAAGGACATAATTATCGGCCAGCAAATTAACGCTTAATTAAAATAAAATTTCTATGAGTACATCTGCAATAGTGGAAGAAGATTCATAATTATCGGCCAGCAAATTAACGCTTAATTAAAATAAAATTGCTATGAGTACATCTGCAATAGTGGAAGAAGATTGCCCAACATAATGGATAAGAGAGAATGGTGAATGTGAGGAATAGTGAAATTGGAGGAGTTATTTCACAGAGACTATCAGTGTTAGATAGGAAGGGAGGTGTTTGTCTATTTAAACAACAAATAAGGGAGGTTGGTGTTAAGTTAAAAACTAAAAGGGTGTTAGTGTCATTTAAGAATACCACAAGGGAGGTGAGTGCAATTCACCCTTGAATAAATTATGCCTCCTATTCCATCTCCAACTAATGAATGTAATGTAATGTATAAATTACAATATAATCTATACATTAATATATACAATGTATAGATAACAAGTGTGTTGATATCCCAACTAAAATAAATATAAGGGATCAAACATGCAATTAAGACTAAATTTTATTATATCTAAAGAAAATACTTTATACTACATCGCGTGGGAATCCTACAATCCATTTTATCCTCTCGATTCTTTTTATCCCATGAACTCCTTTAACTATGACCACAATCATTTGAACTATTATTTTCTGCAAAAATTTCACGTTTACAACATTCTTGTCCTTTATTTGACAAAGATCGTCTCTAGAACTTAACAAAAATTGGCTACTTAAAGGATGTGAGTTTAGGCCTTAATGTAAAGTAGGTTTTTAAATAGGCTTTAGACCTTTAAAAAGGTCAGGCTCAGGCCTAAACATTTTATAGTAGGCCAGGCTCGGGCCTTATAAAGCCCGGCCTATTTCCACCCCTAATTATGAGTTTAATAAATACACTTTGTCAATGTACATTTATTTTAGACATGCATCTAATGATGTATCTACATTTATTTTCATATTCAATAATGATTAATGTGGCAACACATCATAGAATTAGAAACATGTGTAAAATAATTGTACAACGACAAAGTATACTAATTAAATTAATATTTTTTTAGAGGACATGTTTTTTTTACAAGTTTAAAGGAATAATTAAATAAAGAGTTTAATGGTATGGTAATGGGTACCCTATGGGTAGGGTACTACAGTGCCCTTCCCCATACCCGCATTTGCAAAAAATACCCGTACCCGTGCCCGTACCCTCGTGGGCAACAACTTTAGTGCTCTTCCCCATACCCTATGGGTACCTAAGTGCTCATATCCGCGCCCATTACCCGCACTTTAACTATGAAAAGACAATAAAAACATCACAATTGAAATAAAACTATGGTCCAATTTTTTTTAAATTAACTCATCAAATCGTACGAATCGTAATATTCAGTCAAATAAAAAACATCCAAAATATCCCTAAAAAATTGTACATCGACAGGATGGAGTTGATATTGTATTAAGTAGTTTTTTGGTTTAGGTTTATGTTTATGCTTAAATAGCTAAATAAATTAATTAATTATACACCAAAAACAAATAAATTAGTTATGATATTATATAAATATGTACATGTGGGGTTGCGGGGCTGGGCAGTATAGTACACTTACCCGTGTCCATACCCATTAAAATTTGTGGGTATTACCCGGACCCGTGCTCAAATCCATGAAAGCGGTGTTTTACCTTACCCATTGTGAGTATTTTTTACGGGTACCCATCGGGCCTGAGTCCAATTGTCATTCCTAAGTGGGTTGTCAATTCAAAACAACTTTACACACACAACCAATCAAAACATTTAGAATTGTCACGTAAATTAAAAACATGAATTGATGCGGCAATTCTAAATGTTTTGATTGGTTGTGTGTGCAAAAAAATTTGTCAACGCACCACTATTAAACTAATTAAATTAATGTTTTTTTTGACAAATAATTAAATTAATGTTATATTTGTTAAAAAAAAATATTATATTGAATTAAATTATTAGTTATTTTAAAGATATTGGAAGGCATGAGTTTGTTATATTATTTACTTTGTTATTTTTAAATATATTTGAAATCTTCCACCAAAATAAATATATTTGAAATCAATCAAATATTAATATTTAATGAGTTTGTTATATTTTTTTTTAGATGATGAATGAATTTGTTATAACATAAATCTTTTTTTTTTTTTTTGAGTTTGTTATATCTTATATATTTTTTGGCGGAATCTAAGGAAGATTTTGTTAAAAAATATGGATACAAAAACGCCTGTAAATAAGAGAAAAACGTTTCAAAGTTCCTATCAGTCTCACAATTATCTACTAATCAAGAAAAAAGTTAGGGTTAGCGATTTTACACCTTTCATCACCATGTCTTCAACCACCAAGAAGATCACTCTCAAGAGTTCGGACAACAAAACCTTTGAGGTTCCCGAGGCTGTGGCACTTGAATCGCAGACGATCAAGCACATGATCGAGGATGATTGTACCGACAACGGAATCCCAGTTCCTAACGTGACCGGTCATATATTGGCGAAGGTGATTGAATACTGTAAGAAGCATGTCGATGCTGCGAGTTCCGATGAAAAAGCTTCAGAAGATGATCTTAAGAATTGGGATGCTGAATTCGTGAAGGTTGATCAGCCTACGCTTTTCGATCTCATTCTTGCTGCAAACTACTTGAATATCCAGAGTCTACTGGATCTTACCTGCCAGTCTGTGGCGGACATGATCAAAGGGAAGACACCAGAGCAAATTCGTGAGACATTTAACATCAAGAATGATTTCAGTCCAGAGGAAGAGGAAGAAATTCGTAAGCAAAATCAATGGGCATTTGAATGAATCATATTTCTGGCTGCAACGTTGAAGGATTTTTTATGCTTTTATTTTTTTTTAATTTTTTTTTAAATACTTTTATGTTTGTTTTCGTTCTGTTTATCTTTAGGGTTCTTCTAGTTTTTATTTTTGTTTTTTGAGTGACTTTCTTGTTTGACTTTCTATTCTTTATTGAATGAGAGTATTTACAATTATCAACATCTATTATTCCTTCTGTCAAAAAGAAAACTACAATTATTCCTCTTAAGAAAAATGAGTGCAATCCTCATCTTTTAAATTGATTTTGTCGTTTGAGTTAGACTAAATCCAAACTAATACAATGACAAATAGAGTTTGAACTCAATCAATTTATAGAACATAAAGTAATACCATGACTACTCAATTTATAAAACATAAAGTAATACGATGACCGATAGAGGTTGAACTCGATTTATAGAATTCATGTGTATACTCATACATTGTGGTGTTTTTTTCCTTTTTCCACTTGAATAATCATATTCAAATATATAAACATCAAGTTACGCTTAGTTGAGTTCCCAAAGATGTAGACCAGTAGGTAAAGGGTTGGGACATTGAAAGAGGTTAGGAAGGAAGACCAGGGTTTGATTTTGGCTGCTATTATTTCCTCATCTCATGTAACAATATACTTACAAATTAACATTTGTCCATAAAAAAAAACTTTAAAATTGTAGAAACAAATTAACTCAGTCCTCATATCATTAACTTTTCAACAAGGTCCTGAAAAAAGCCAAATATTTACCAAATTTTTCAACAAGATCTTAAAAATTGCAAAATATTTACCAACTACCAAATGCATCTCTGATGTTATTCACTTAAGTTATTTTTAATAAAAAAAAGGAGATGGTAGATAAGATGATTAATATAGCAGGTGACTAGTACATAAGTTAGTTGTTAGCTTATAGCGGATAAACTACCAATTGATGTAGACTTACCAAATGCACCTATGATGATATTATTCACTTAAAGTTCTTTTTAATAAAATAAAATAAATAAAAACAAGAGTTGGTAGATAAGATAGTTAATAGCAGGCGAGTGTATAGGAGATAAGTTAGTTGTTAGCTGATAGTGGACAAACTACTAAATTAAATTTGTAAGAGCATCCATGATGGAGACCCTCACATTTCAGGTCTTAAATGGGTCCCACATGAACACATCACTTTTTTATTATTTTTTAATTATAGTACCTAATAGGTACTCAACCACTCCAATGGAGATCCTCTATCAAAAGGTCTAAATAGGTCCCACCAATAACAAAAACAACTCAAATTATGATTATTTTATTGAAAAGTGTTGTTGGGTCCACTTAAGATTGGAGGTCTTAAGTGAGACCCCGGGTCTTAAGAGACCCCCAATTTTTTTCTCCCATTTGGGGTACCTATTAGGTATTGGATCTTAAATGGTAAAAACCCTATCAATGTGGATGCTCTAATTATTGCATTTAAGCATAACACACAGGAACTACTTTCATTATTTTTTTGGGTACTAGGCTGGACCAACGCTTCTTGCATATGCCTGCAACGATTGTGTCATGGTTGTTCAGATTACGCTTCAAAATTTAACTGTATCCAACTATCTCGCCCATTTGATTGGAATTGAAATCAAACAGATATTAATGAGTTTTTTTTTTGTGGTGGCCGGGGTTTGTACCACAGACCTTGCATATTTTATGCATTGTCCATACCAACTGAGCTAAGCTCACGAGGACATTAATGAGTTTTTTTCTTGAGACGATTAATGAGTTTTTTTTTTGACAAAATAAATGATATTCATTCATTCAAATTGATAGAGTACATCGTATAAGGCAAATTCACTAAAAACAAAAAGGATGAATTTGTGAACAGGCTCACAACATCCATGTTAATAGCATAAAACGACAAAGTACAAATGCATACACATATGACTATATTTAAATCTCCGGAATAACCATGTCTCCGGATCTGCAACGTGGATGACGCCAAAGTCATTGATTGGATCTGCACTGGATCGAAGCTGATCTGACAATTTGAACTGATCAAATATCTAAGAGAAACAAGAAAAACAAACAACGTCGCACAAAGACGACAAACAAACCAACGTCGCACGAAGGCGACGAAATCACAAAATAAAAAACGAAATATGTGTGAAAATCACTTATTTCAATAAGAGGGAAAGAGAAAAACGAGTTAGAGTGGTGATTTTGGGTCAAAATTGACCCTAAATCACCCCTCTTTGGTGGATAAGGAGAAAAAACTAGGGTTTTGGCGATTAATGAGTTTGTTATATCTTCAATCTATTTTTTTTTTGTTGGGCTTGTTATATCTTGTATATTTTTTAACGGAATCTAAGGAAGATTTTGTTAAAAAAATATGGATACAAAAATGCCTATAAATAAGAGAAAAACGCTGCAAAGTTTAAATCAGTCTCACAATTTTCTACAAATTAAGAAAAAAGTTAGGGTTAACGATTTCACACCTTTGGCCTCACACCGTTGCAAAGTTTAAATCAGTCTCAAAATTTTCTACAAATTAAGAAATCAGTCTCACACCATTGGGTGGGGTCATTCTGGAGGATGAAGGAACCCTCACACCACTTGGCGAGATTCATTCCGGACGAAGCGTTGATTAACATAACCATGAATTGAATTCCAAAACCCTAATCTACAACAAAGGGACGAGTTTGCCTTGCCTTTTTGTACCCACAATAATATTGAGCCTGTTTGTTTTTGGCCAGTTTGTTACAACTTGACACCGGATATTAATTCCCATCATATCCGCTCTATTTTTTTTCTTTTCAAAATACATTTTGTTCAGATTATATGATCAGAATGTATCTTACGTTCGTAACATAAAAAAAAGGTATTTTTTATGTTTCTTATTTCATAATCTAAAATGTTTTAGATTACAGCAAACAAATTGTTTGCACCGATTTCATGTCTAATATAAAAGATAACGAGGTATAACTATATCAAACAATTATTATATATATCGTTATATAAAAAAAGTTGAAATTATATTATTACACGTTTTAACTAATGTAAATCTAAGGTGGTCTAATTATCAAAATCTCTAACCCTAATGACAACCCTAATACCTTATTTCCCTCTCCCCAAAAAAATTACAGTCATTATTTAACCACAAATAAATCAAGATCGAACCTAAAGATTGTTAGAAACTGTGTTGGGGGTTTGCTGCAATAACTTGATCAAGAAGATGATGAAATGTGCACATAAATTCCAAAGTGTGTGTGGGACACACTAACCTTTAGGTTTGATTCGCCTCCACCAATTATGCTAACTGGATGCAAAAGGGTTATACCAGCGAATCACCTTCAGGATACGATCGAATCCTTGATGTGACAAAAAAAATTACCTTCAGCGAATCACCTTTAGGAATTAGCGCAATGTTAGTTTGTCTAAATGTTTGGATGAAGGAAGAGTTAATACTCTCAAGTTATGCTTAGTTCCCGAAGATGTAGTCATGTGGTTAAAGGGTGTTGGGACGTTGAAAAAGATTAGGAAAGTCCAGGGTTCGATTCTGACTGCTAACATTTCCCCATCTACCGTAACTAATAATAACAAACTAACATTTGTCTATAACAAAAACTTAAAATTGTAGAAACAAATTAATTTGGTCCTCATATCATTAAATTTTCAATAAGGTTTTGAAAATAGCCAAATATTAATCAAATTTTTCAATAAGTTCTTGAAAATATATAGCATATATAATATTAATGAAATTAGCCTATATTTGTACATTTGATTGGAATTGAACATCTCTTAATATCAATTCCGACTCTCAATAGAATAAATTACGCCTCCAATTCCAACTATCTTATGGACAGATTACTATGTAACAGTCGTGAATCTTATGTTGTTACTTGTAGACAAGAGTCTATTATTACTATTTTTTCTGAGGGAAGAATCAATTAAAAATTGTACTTCCTCCGTTCTAAGTTACTCCCTCCTTTTCAAAATACATGTTGCAATTTTACAATGTGCATTATTCATATAGGTTAGTTCGACCATATTTATAAGTAATATATAAATACAAATGTTAGCATATGTAAGATGTTTGATTTGACTCAATAAATATTTTTAAAATATCAAATTTTTATAATATTTTATTATATATAATTAAAGATATAAATAGTCAAAGTTGTGTATTGACATGTGTGAAGTGGTTGACTGCGACATGTATTTTGGAACGGATGGAGTATTTACAATATCTAAGAATCATTAATGTTTATTTTTCTATTATGTCTCGTACTTGCTTTATCTTTTTTCCATTCTTTTAATTTGAATTTTTTATACCATTAATAAATAATATTTTTTTAAAACAACTCATAATTACTCTTTTTGTATAGAATACTAAACATATAATTTGAAAACAAAGAGAGTATTGTATTACATTATTATTTATTTTTAAACCGACTTTGAGGAATACGTGATCCACTTGTACCAACAAAAAAAAAGATGTACTTTGTTTTTTAGTGGTAAAAAAAGATTTGCTTTGTATCCAGAAGTCCTAGCTCAACCGGTAAAATGCCGAAATTGTTAGGCCGGATGCTATGATCGGGGTTCGAACCCTGGTACCTCCACTTATGTGTGTGAGTTTATAATGTCTTTGTCATTTCGTCTATCTACAAAAAAAAACAAAGATTTGCTTTGTCATTTTTAACTATGCTAGTATATTTACCCGATGTTGCCTGGGTTAGACATATAATTTTGTATACTCGTAAATTTTTAGATGTACAGACAAATATAATTAACTGGGTTTAGTAAAATTATTAACATATATAGAATAAAATAAACATTTTTTAAGTATTCGGACTTGCAAAAATGTGTACCCATTATTATATTAATAAAATTATACAATTGTCATATTACTTAAATAAAAATCTTCTCGTCATGAAATAAAATATAATTGTATTGTCTAATTAATGATTTTTGTTTGATTAATAATTTCTTGTCAAAGTGAAAGTGTGTGGTATAATATTTTTGTCTTAAAAAAATAGAAGGAATAAGTCTAAGATGTGTCAATTTAGTGGTAAAAGTCTAACTCTGTAAGTTCAAGAGATGTTGTCCAAATCTCACATGAAATGGTTGTAAAATGATCATTAGAACCACACTTATTAATAAAAAAAATTACGAATAAATTCTACATAATTTTAATTATTTGTTAATAATGCATTTTTTTTGTATAAAAAATTGTTTTACACGTTGATATTTTCAAATATTTGTAAATATCCACTAATACTCGTTTAGCGGATATTCATGCAAATGTGAAAATAACATAAATATCATTTTTATCAAATAAAGAGAGATAACTACTATGTATACCCGTGGACATCCATTATCATCTCCGGTAAGAGTATAATAACAACAACAATAAAATAATCATAATAATAATAATTATATTAAAAAATAATAATAAACTAACACTTTCATTACTCCACTTAACAAATTATTTAACGTCAGAGATTAAAGTGATAACGGAAGTGCAGAGTCAGAGACTTCTTTGTATTTAATTCTGAGTCAGGGACCTATGTGACAGCGAGGTATAGAGTCAGAACTAAAGTGACCATTTGCTCTAATAATAATAATAATAATAATAATAATAATAATAAAACAAAATAGGAATGGATGCCATAAACTCAATTATGAATTATGAATAGAAATGGAGAGAAGAGCGGTCCTGTTGAATCGGAAAAAACAATAGTATAGGTGTTAGTTCAAGGACCTGAAACAGAAACAATAGTATAGGTGTTAGTTCAAGGACCTGAAACTCGTAGGTGTTTGTAATGGATGCCAGAAACAATAGTTCAAGGACCTAAAAAAAAAAAGTCACGAAACTCACTCGTAGGTGTTAGTTCCATCTTATATTATATATATAAAAATAAAATTCTAAGCATAAGTAGAAGAAACAATAGTATAAGTGTTTGTCAAACCTGAAGAAAGAAAAAGCTTAAATCGAAAGAAGGTTTGAGTTTCAATCTCTGCTCAAAATATGTGATTAACAAAATCTCATTTATTTATAGTTAAAAAAAAAAAACAAATCGAAGCCTTTTTTCCTCAATGAAAAAACTAATTGAATAATATGGTGCTAAAAGATTAGATAGTAACTAATTGAAACTTCTTTTCCTCAAAAAAGAGAAAAAAAATAAAATTAATGGATAATATTGAAAGTATTATATATAGTTTGTTGAGATGTTTTGACTACATAAAATATTAGAAATTAAATATAAAATTAAATAAAATATTTAGTGGATAAGATCAAAAGTTTGTTGAGATATTTATGTCAATTAAAATATAAAAAAATAATAAAAATATTGAGAATAAACGTGGAAGTGACACGTGGCATAAAAAACTTTACTTTATACATACTAGCTTAATTCCCCGGTGTTGTCCGGGTTAGATATATATTATATATTATTGTTTGTATCGTGCAAAATAATTTCTAAAAATGTATTATTTCAAAAATAATACTATTGATTTTTTTTAAGAAGAATAAATACTAATTATTTAATATCATCTTTCAATTCTGAGTTATAATGATGAATTAAAATACGCGAAAAAATAATGTGGACTCATAACCTAAATTACCGAAAAATTTGACAAATTTATAATTTAGTAAAAAAGATTAAAATAATAATAGTAACATAAAACATTATTTGTATTTACCAAAGTAGATTGGTATGATATGCCAAAATCGTTTTTTTATAGCATGCGACATTGTCGTTTTAATATAGTAGTGTTAAGAATTCTTAGCTTTTCCGATTTAGATAAATAGTCTCATTTGGCCTAGATTTGACATATTTTACGTTTAAGTCTCTTTAGAGTTTAGACAATCCATATGTACTTCCACCCTTAATTAGTGTATTCATAAACCGAAAGTGGCTATATTTTTGGGACAAATATATTTTACAGATGTGACAACTATTATGAGAAAGATGAAGTAGTTGATAAATGCAGTTGATTATAAATTAAAAAAGACTTAAATTTAAATTCAAAAATAAAAATAAATTATAAACTAAAATAACCTAATATAAAATAAAAAAAGGAAACTGATATGGAGAGAATAAAACATTTATGCGCAAATATAAATAAAGTGTGTAGGTTATAGAACCAAAGAAGTATTCATAGTTCAATGAAGGTTGGTTCAATTGATAAGGAGGTTTCTTCATCCGCAAAATCGTGGGTTTAACTCACCTAAACTTTATCTTATAAAAAAGTAATATGTTTAGTTTGTTAAGATATTTATCTATGATATATATCTATACTTACTATAAATAAGGGAGTATATGATTTTAGGTTGACTCCTCCAAAAAAAAGATTTTGATATGACTTTATCACTTTCAATTATATCTTTAAACAAATTGCCTATGAAAATATTATATTGTTGGAGACATTAAAAAAAAAAATTATATCATATTTGATATAGTTATAATTTGAAAAATAAATAAAACACTGTTTGTTACAATTTGAAAGTCACAAACTTTTTTTTAAAGAAAAAGTCACAAATATATATACTTATAATTTTAATCAAAATCAGAATTTCATAAAAAAAAAAAAAGTGTTTGTAATTTATACATGTTAGCGTCAAAATTTCATTAAAAAATTAGTGTTTGTAATTTATACTTGTTAGTATAATGAATAGAGTGAACAGACGTACATGTCTGAACGCTAGAGTCAAATAAAAAATATTCAGCATTGAATATAGAAAAAAATAAAAATATTGAGAGTTGCAAAAAAAAATATAAATCTTAAATTTATCGAATAAAAAATATCAATTTTAAGAATAGTTAAAAAAATATGATAAATTCAAAAATAAATAAAATAATACGATAAATTATGTTAAATGAAATTACGCACTAACCAACTCTACCAAAAATATTACTTAAATGAAATATTTAGTGGATAAGGTCAAACTAATATGAGTAGTTTGTTAAGATATATATGCTAAATAAAATTTAACGTAGTTTGTTGAGATATTTAAGAAAATAAAATTGAAATTAAAAAAAATAATAATAATACTGAAAATAAATGTGGAAGTGACATGTGGTATAAAAAACCTTACTTTATATATATACTATTGATTTCAAATCAATTGTTGTAAAGAAAAAAACTAATTTAAAACCAATAATATTAATGAGTTTGTTTTTTTTTTTTCGAGAGGATTAACGAGTTTATTATATTTTCAATCTATTTTTTTTTATTGAGTTTGTTATATGTTCTACTATTTTTTGACGTAATCTAAGAAGATTTTGTTAAACAGTATGTATACGAAAGCGCCTATAAATATGACAAATACCATTATAGTTTCAATCAGTCTCACAAATTTCCAATAAGAAAAAAAGTTAGGGTTAGCAATTTCACATCTTTAACCAATCACCATGTCTTCAACCACCAAGAAGATGATCACCCTGAAGAGTTTCGACGGTGAAACCTTCGAGGTTTCCGAGGCTGTGGCGCTAGAATCACAGACAATCAAGCACATGATCGAGGATGATTGTGCCGACAACGCAATCCCGGTTCAGAATGTTACCGGCAAGATATTAGCGAAGGTAATTGAATACTGCAAGAAGCACGTCGAGGTGGCGAGTGCTGATGAAAAACCTTCAGAATCAGAAGATTATCTTAAGAATTGGGATGCTGATTTCGTGAAGGTTGATAAGGAGACGCTTTTTGAACTCATCCTTGCTGCAAACTACTTGGATATCAAGAGTCTACTGGAGCTTACCTGCCAGTCTGCGGCGGACATGATGAAAGGAAAGAAAGTGGAGGAAGTTCGCTCGATGTTTAACATCAAGAATGATTACACTCCGGAGGAAGAAGCAGCAGTTCGTGATGAAAACAAATGGGCATTTGAATGAATTATATTTGGGTGCAATCTGGATTTATTTATTATGCTTTTATGTTTCTTTTTGTTTTGCTTACCTTTCTGTTTATTTACTATGTTCACTACTGGTATAGGATGTGTTCTCTTCGAGTTTGTGTTTCTGTTTTTTTTTTTAGTCTAGTATATGTTTCACTAAATTTTCTATTCTTTATCGAATTTCTTTATGAATCAAGTATTTTTAAGCATGAATCAAGTATTTATTATTAGGTGAAATACCTCCCGATGTTTTAATAAATTTGTTATTTGGCGAGAACTTATGTATTAATATAAAAACTTATTTATTTGCATAAGCTAATTTTCATAAGCTCAATCCAAATGGGACCTAAGTTGTTCAGCTAAGTCAAAAGCTAAGTCAAAAAAAAGTTCATAAAGAATACTTGATTAAGATAGTGAATTCAATCATCAAATATTGAAGCTAACAGACTAAAAAACAAGGCTACTGTTTCAATTCAATCATCAACTTTCATCCTTTGTTGTTCCAATTTCCACCAAACACTATGCAAGTCGCAAACTTCCTACGCGTTAATGGCTGCCTGTAATTGTTCAAGGCTTTTACCTTTGGTTTCTGGGACTACGACAACTATAAATAATATAGCCAGTGCATTGATTGCAGCGTAGAGAACCTGAAAATCATAAATAAAAGCAAACTTTCATGTTCTCTATGTTTCTTGAACTAAATGCGAATAGGATTATCATATAATAATGTTGGCCAGTAATCATACTCTTTCAAATGAAATAAAGCTGAAAAATAATGTATTATTTACCATAAGAGCTCCAACTCATGAAAGTTGAAAGCATAGGAACATAACCATGCACCGAACCAGGTTCACTAATGTGGCTGTGCTTCCTGCCTGCCCTTTTAATATTGACTGGAAATATCTGCAACATAAGGTAACTTTTTAGCCAAAATTGTTCCGTCTTTTTGCTAAGAGGACACATTTTGTAACACGCATAAATAGATCCTCCCCGGGTCAATGAAAAAGAAAAACAGTTCCAGTCGGGGATCAACATTTGCTACTTTTAAATGCAACTTGTTTTTGGAAAATTGACTATTTAACTAATTTGCATCTCTTCTCTTGTTCTCATCTTATTGATATTAAAAACCGAAAGTGGAGAATGGATGGGGTAGTACCTCGGACATCACAACCCATGGAATTGCTCCCATTTCTATTGAAAACGATCCTATGTATACCTAATATCAGCAGTAGAAAGAGCAATGTTACATGGAGCATGAAATGAATGAGGTTTTATTAATAATAATATTAATAATAATAATAAAATAATTTGACTTGTTGGTAAAAATAAATAAATAAATAAATAA